>JAABUU010001687.1_pt1 | contig 35497 bp, 29 predicted proteins | sample 5559301 | NCBI WGS metagenome assembly JAABUU01 (sample SAMN10711884, study PRJNA513360) | rock metagenome | isolation source: Antarctica rocks | place: Antarctica: Victoria Land, Richard Nunatak white
GCCGCTCGTATGCATCGAGAGAGCGCTCCATGGAGTCGAAGGTGTAGATGACCTTCTGCATCGGGGCCCCTTTCTGTACCTGCGCTGCTAATCGGCAGTCGATCCCAGGCGCTTGATCAGCATGCCTCAGAGACTAGACGACACCGTATACGTTACCCGAGACATCAGCCAACCTTGTGCCGTTTCGGCACAAACTCACCCCACGGTGCCTCCCTCCCGGTTTGTCCGCCACATGCGCCACGTCCGCCACATGAGGGTGCGTGAGGGTCAACGCGACGGGACTGTCCGTACGCCCGGCAATGTCGAGCGCGTGCAGCCCACTGGCGACGGTGTTGAACGCGTTCAACACCGTCAGCCCAAGGCCAGCCCAAAGGACTTGGCTGGCGTAGCTGACCGGAGTCAGATGGAGGCCAGCCCCGGACGCGCCCTCGAACCTGTGCAGCCTGAGGACGGTGTTCAACGCGTTGAACACCGTCAGGAGTCAGACTGGAGGCCGGTCTACGCAATGCCGCGGGTGCCCCCCCGGCAGGGCCCATGCGGGGCCATCGGAGCCTTTCAGGCGCTCTCAGAGCCCTTTCAGGCGCTCTCGTCGGGCGCGCGCGTGCGCGCACGGGTTAGAAAGGCCTTTGCAGACACCGGCCCCCAGCTAAAACCCGGTTTTTTTCGCGCGTGACTAGCTGAATGGGTGGCCGCGTTTGCGCTAGACATTTGCCATGCCGCTACCCGCGCCAGTCCAACATGTTGGACTGGGCCTCCCGCCTAGGCCCGACGCGCTACGGGCGGGGCCGCCGGGTCACGACGGTGAGGCGGTTCGTCTGGGCCCGGTCTCGCCAGGGTCCTCTGGCTGCTTTCGGGGTGTTGGGCATGTCCATGAGGGGGCCGTTGATGGGATCGAGCCAGGCCGCGAGCTGGTCGGTGCCCGCGAGATCGTCCAGGCGGGCGAGGGCTTGCTCGTCGGGCCGGCAGCGCTCGGGCATGAGGCCGAAGACCTTCTCCATCGCGTGCTCTATCTCCACCCGGCCGGCCAGAAGCTTTTCGGCCTCCTGCCTACGGGAGGGCTCCATGCCTTCTAGCTCCACCCTGGCGTAGTCCTTCGCGTGGATCGAGCACCACCGAACTCTTGCGTTGTGCTTGGCCAAGGCCTTCCCGCAAAGCAAGCACCTGTTCTCGCCACGTCGGGCGATGGCCAGCGCCCCGGTGCGCATCCTGCGAGAGAAGTCTTGGCGGTCGGTCGCGCGCGGGGCACGGCCGACCGGGCGCCCCGTGGGCGACTCGTTGTCGTCGGGCGTGATGTTGGTACGCATCGGTGCGAGCGTGAGGCGCTGGTAGGCGCGGGCACGATCACCGGCCTGGGCGGCGAGTTCGAGCAGGTCTGCGACGACTGCGCGACGGTGCGGCCCGTTGCCGTAGGCGCTGGCGATCTTGCGCGCGTCTTCACCATGGCGGACCCGCTCGACCTTCATCCAGAACGCTTCGCTTTCGCCGAGGCATCGCACTAGGGCGATGTGGGCCAGCTGCCACCGCACGTCGCGCAGCTCTGCGCTGCTGTAGCGCCAGGGCAATACGCCCAGGAGGCGCTGGGGATCGCGTCGATCGGGCCGGTCTAGCGACTTTGAGTCAGTAGGTGCGTTTCCGTCCTTCGGCTTACCCGGGCCTGGGGTAGGACGGCTAGCACCCGGTGAGACGGGTGCGTTCTCTACCGCTGACGAGAACTCAGAATTATTCCTTAGCGTGGGTTTTCTTGCCCCCGGGCGGTGCCAGCCTGCTCCGGGATGAGCCGCGTTGGACACAGCAACAATCATCGCCGATTGCCAGGCGGAACAACGACCCCGCTTCAGCGGAGCCGCCAAGCGGCAGGGATTCGTCAGGTCGACGTCGCCGAGCGGGCCGGCGTCCACCTCAACACGATCCGGTTGCTTGAGGCCAACTCGCACGTCCCGACGGTGAAGACCGCGGTACGGATCTCCAGGGCGCTTGGCTACCGCAGCCCGCTCGACCTCTTTCCCGACCTTGAGGAGCCCAACCGTGCCTAGAGAATTATCTGTAGCGGTCACCACGGCCGCGAGTCCCGTCCTGGCCAACCCCGTCGCCGGTGCGAACACGAGCCCGGTCTCGTTGCTGATGGAGAACACCGGCGCCGCCACGGTTTTCATCGGCGGCGACTTGGCCGTCACGGCCGCCAACGGTGTCCCGATAGCCGCCAACGGCTCCATGACGCTGGTGCTCGCTGGTGGCGAGTCCGCTTACGCGATCACGGCTGCCGGGACCTCCACCCTCGCCGTCCTCAGCCAGGCCGGCCTGACCCCTCCGACCGTTGACCACTGATCTTCACCACTTCGCCGTTTTCCAGGCGGCGGGGCCGGCCGATGACCACCGTTGCGCCCGCCCGGGTTTTGACACGGGCCCGTGGGCTGAGAGCAGCGAAACGGAGCCATGCGGTCGGAGCAAGCGTCACGCCCTGGGGCCGAGGGTCTCCTTTCCCCCAAGTGCCCCGGGCGTGACGCCCATCTTCCAATCCGGCCCAGGCAGCCCTCTGGGCGATGCCCTCTGGCACCTGGCCTTCACCGCCAGACGCCTGGCCCACACATACCTAACAGGCCCCCAGCGGGGCAGAAGGAGCTAAGAGCATGAAGACGAACATGGACGCCGCGATCCAGGCCGGGGAGGCCTCGCTCCGGAGCGCTATGGCCGTAGGGCACGACCCGGCATCCGATGTGGGTCATAGGCATGTCAACGCAGTGTTGCCCGGCATGTTGCGCCACTTTTCCTCCCCGGCATCGTCAACCGCCGACCCGGCTCCCGACGACGACGCCCAGGCTCCCCCGTCGGCGGGAGGGCTGACGATGGCCGACGTCGACCAGATGACCGCGGAAGAAGTCGCCGATCGCTGGCCCGAGGTGGCTGCGGTCTTCGAGGCCGTGCGCAAGCGGGCCAAGTCATGAGCCCGGCGGCGAAGAACATCAACCAGGCGACGAAGGAGTGGGCCGAGCGCTCGGCCAAGCTCGACAGCATCCTGGCGCTTGAGCAGGAGCAGATTCGGAGTCTGCCGGCGGCCAAGCAGGCGCTCACCGATGCCAGGCGTGATCGTGTGCTCGCTGAGGCGGGCAGCATGCGCGGCCTGGGCGACCGTCGCCGCGAGGCGGCGGATGCCGAGCAGGCTGCGGCTCAGGCGCTGGAGGATCTGGAGCGTCGGATCACCGCGGCCCACGAGGCCGTGCAGGCCGAGCGCATCGAGCGCGGCCGGTTCAGCGCGGAGCATCGTGGCGAACTTCACGCGAATGCCCTGGCGGGGAACGGGCGGGTGACGGACGCGGCCCGTGAAGCCATCGACAGGGTGAAGGCCTTGCAGGAAATCGTCACCGAGGCCGCTGAGGAGTGGACCCCGCTGCGTCCGGTTCGACGAGACCTCGGGGTTCCGATTGGTCGAGAGGCTCATGCGCCTATCAACCTGCCGGACATCCTGGCCGCCCTGGAGCTGCTCGCGGCACGTGGCGTGACCGCGCCGAGCGACGTCGACGCGACGGATGGCTCCCCGGTCACGAGTGAGTCCCGGGCCGCGGAGCGAATCCGCACAACGACCAAGGTCGACGAGGCCATGGTCCCGCTCATGGAGCGGCTCTGATGATGACCAGCACCTACAACGACAGACGCCCGGTGGTTGCCACCCCGGGCGTCGTCACAACTTCGGCTCGTGGAGCGAGCCGTCATGTCACACCCTAGCGGTCAGCGCGGAGCCAACCGCAGCATGCACGGCCTGGGGACCGTGCACTTGGTGGACGGCAGGGCCTACCGGGGCGACGTCAACCTCGACAGCAACACCGTGACCGTCCGTGGTCGCCTTCGTGTCTGCTCTGGGCCCGACAGCGCCCCCACTGTGAGCTACCGCCGTCTCGTGATGAAGACATGGCCGGTGGCACAGGTCCGAGAGATTGTGTGGCAGATCGAGGAGGCGGCGTGAGTCCCCGTGGTGAACATCATCTTGGGCGACAGGAGGTCGTGACCGACCTTTCTTCGCTTTCTTCGCTTACTTCGCAAGACGACGTAGCTTTGAGAGGGTGGCCGGCGCCAGCTGCATCGCCAGCCTTTGAAGGGCTAGCAGGTGCGATTGTCGAGATGCTCAGACCGCAGACCGAGGCCGACCCGCAGGCGCTGCTGGTAACGATCCTCGCCGCGTTCGGAAACTGCATCGGCCGTGGGCCCGGGTTCCGGGTTGAGGGTGACTTTCACGCGACGAACATCAACGCCATCGTGCTCGGCGCAACCTCCAAGGGTCGGAAGGGGACAAGCTGGGGGCGTGTCCGGGAGCTGTTCCGTCTCGTCGATGAGGACTGGGCCAGGGAACGCGTGGTTGGGGGCCTGTCATCCGGTGAGGGGCTACTGACACCGGTCCGTGATGCCGTCTGGAAGACCGTGGCGGTCAAGGAGAAGGGCAAGCCCACTGGGGAATACGTCGAGGAAGTTGATGATCCGGGGGTTGATGACAAGCGCCTGTTTGTCATGGAGGGCGAGCTGGCGCAGGGCCTCAAGGCGATGCGGCGTGAAGGCAACACCCTGAGCGCGATCGTTCGCAATCTGTGGGATCAGGGTGACGCGGGTTCGCTGACCAAGAGCTCGATCACCAAGACCACCGGGTCGATGGTTTCGATCCTCGGTCACACCAGCCTGGGCGAGCTGCGCCGTGAGCTCACAGAGACCCAGGCAGCTAACGGGTTCGCCAACCGCTTTCTGTTCGTCTGCGCGAAGCGCAGCAATGTCCTCCCGGATGGTGGAAACGTCGATGAGGGTGAGCTGCGCCAGTTTGCTCGACTCCTGACTGCTGCCCGCGACCAGGCCCGCATGGTCACTTTCCTTGCTCGGGACTTCCAAGCGTCGGAGCTATGGAGGGAGGTCTATCCGGGCCTGTCGGCGGGCAAGCCTGGGCTTCTCGGGGCAGCGACGGGGCGAGCCGAGGCGCAGACGATGCGTCTGGCGGTGCTGTACGCGCTGCTAGACGGGAAGGCCACGATTGAGCATGCGCACCTTCGGTCTGCGCTTGCCTTGTGGAGCTACTGCGAGCGCTCAGCCCGATATGTCTTCGGTGATTCTCTTGGTGATCCAGTAGCTGACGAGATCCTCGAGGAGCTTCGGCAGGCGGGACCGGACGGTCTGACTCGCACCCAGATCCACGAGGTCTTCAAGCGCCACAAGTCAGCAACCCGGATTGACCTCGCACTCCGGGAGCTGCAAGTCAGCGGACTAGCGGTTGGCGTCAAGGAGTCAACGGGTGGGCGCCCCTCGGACCGCTGGCACGCTTGCGAAGTAAGCGAAGAAAGCGAAGAAAGGTCGGCGGCGTGATGATTGGCCGCCACAACCACGACTCGGTCCAGGCCACTACGGAGCCCCAAACGGGCGATAAGGGTGGTGTGGGCCCCGAGGCCCGGGAGCTTTGCCGAGCACGCCAGGTTCTCGCGGAGACCCACCGCCGTCCCGACGAAGCACCCGCCTGCGGCTGTGCGCGTCCCTTCGTGCTCGCTGACGAGGGCGAGCCGGCGTGCGCGCGGTGCGGAAGGACCCCACGGTGATGACAACGGCCGAGATACGCGCCCTCGCCGCCGAGCTTGCCCCCCTTATCGCCGTCCCGGCCTGCCCGCCGCTTGTGGATGCCCGGCGAGCTGCTGAGCTGCTCGACGTCCCCGCGTCGTGGCTGCTCGCCGAGGCGCGTGCGAACCGGGTCCCGCACGTTCGCCTTGGCCGTTATGTCCGCTTTGACCCGGCCGACCTTCGCGCCTGGGCGGGCCAGCACGCGGCGGGCCCGCGGGCCAGGGTTGCGTGATGGCACCAGCCGGGCGTATGCTGGCCGGAAATCAAAGTGCCCCCGCACCTGTTGGTGCAGGCCGGGGGCGTGGCACCGAGGGATTGCGGCCCTCAGCGCGCCAGGCAGGCTACCCGTCTCGGTGGCCCCCTTCCTCGCCAGAACGTCGCCCCCTCGGAGCCTCCAACGACGGGAGGAACCGAACATGGCTGAGCAGATGACACTCGAGGAGAAGCTGACCGCGATTCTCATGGTCGATGACACCGGCCGCGGGCCGGTGGGAAGGTGCAGCGCCGAGCCGGCGAGCTACAACTCCAAGCTGTCGGAGTTCGAGGGTGACCTCCGCGATTGGGGTCTCGTGTACGGGATGGCTTTCGGGCTCGCTCGCATGGAGGAACCATGCGAGTCCATGGAGTCGGTAGCAGACCGCGCACTCATCGCCGCCAGGGCCGCATACAAGCGCTACGGGGGCGAGATCAGCGAGCGTCACGAGCCCGGCCCTCTTGTCGCCGCGGTGCTGCGTGCCTACGACGAGGTTGAACCCATGCCGAGTCCCCGAGAGCTCGATCGCGCCCTTCACGCATTGCTCAACGGGATGGGCGTGCCGGCATGAGCGTGTCAGGCCGCACGCTCGCCGGGTCCGGGAAGGCGCGTCGGTCCTACGGGACCGGCGCGCTGTATGAGAAGGCCGACAGCACCGGCAGGGTCGCGTGGTACGGCAAGTGGCGCCGCGACGGGGTACAGGTCAAGCGGCGCATCGGGGAGAAGCGCACCGATGGGTCGAGGGAGGGACTGACGAGGGTCCAGGCCGAGGGTGAGCTGCGCCGGCTGATCGCCGAGGTCAAGCCCGCCCGGGTCAGCGGTGACGCGCTCACGATCACAGAGCTTGGCCGCCGCTACCAGGACCACCTCGTGCGCCAGGGCCGCAAGAAGGCCACCCTCGTCGCGTTGGACAGCATCCTGCGGGTATGGCTGGTGCCGTTCTTCGCCGAACGTGACCTACGCCGGGTCAAGGCGCAGGACATTCACGACCTCATGGTGATGATGGAGAGTGGGGCCCGCCCTGGGCCGCGTGAGCGGGGCGATAGGCGTTACGGACGCCCGGTTGGGGTGAAGTCCCTGCGCAACTACGTCGGGACGCTCAGCGCGCTCCTGGGCTTCGCTGAGCGCAAGGGTTGGGTGGCAGTCAACGTCGCCCGCCACGTCGACCTGCCCGGCAAGCCACACAGCGAGGAGATTCGGTTCCTGGACCCGCTCGACGTGCAGGCCCTCGCCGGCGCCGCGTGCCCGGGCCCGTTCGAGGCGCTTGACCGCGGCCTCTATCTGACGGCGGCGATGACCGGGCTGCGCCAGGGCGAGCTGGTCGCCCTGCGCTGGCGTGACGTCGACTGGACGGCCGGCCGGGTCAGGGTTCGTCAGAACTACGTGCTCGGCGAGTTCGGGACCCCGAAGTCCAGGCGGTCGACCAGGAGCGTCCCGATGGCTGACCAGATCGCCGGTGAGCTTGACCGGCTGCACCTGGCCGCCGGCTCACCGGGCGATAATGCGCTCGTGTTCGCCGACCCGCACACCGGGGGGCCGCTGGACAAGGCCGCAATCCTGCGCCGCTATCGCCGAGCCCTCAAGGCGGCCCAGCTCGACGTGGCCCACCGTTTCCATGACCTGCGCCACACGTTCGGGACGCACATGGCCGCCACGGGCGTCCCGATGCGCACCCTGCAGGAGTGGATGGGCCACCGCGACATCGACACCACCCAGCGCTATGCCGACTATGCCCCCAGCGCCCACGAGGCGGCCTTTGTAGAGGCTGCTTTTGGCGATCTAGCACCATCGTTGCAACCTACCTCGCACCGTGCCGACGGCGGGGATGAGAAGATGACCCCGTGGGCCAAATAATCGATCTCGTCAACCGGCCGGTTTATGGTCTCGCGCAGGTCGATCAGATCCTTGGCCTGCGCGGCGGCACGGCTGGGCGGTGGATCGACGGCTATCAACGGGCAGGGAGAACCTACCCGCCCGTCGTCCGCGAGGAATCGACCGGCGATGACATCGTCACGTGGGGTGAGTTCGTCGAGACGCGACTCCTGTCTGAGTACCGCGAAGCCGGTGCCCCCATCGCCCGCATGCGCCCTGCAGTGGTCGCCCTGCGCCAGGAGCTTCAGACGAGGTATCCGCTGGCGTCCGCTCGAACATGGCTCGACGTCAAAGGCCGTGAGCTGGTTAGGAAAGTGCAGGAGCAGGTTGGCCTAGAGCCCCAGCTCGCCCTAGTGGTCGTCAGAACCGGCCAGCGCATCCTTTGGACGTCTCCGGCTGACGAGTTCCGAAAGTCAGTGAAGTGGACCAGCGATAGCTCGGACGCCCAGCCGCGCCTACTGCACCCAGCTCCGGATCTGTCCAATGTCGTGATCGACCCGCTCCGCGGATTTGGAGAGCCTGTCGTACGCAACGTGCGGACAGACGTCATCGGCGAGTTGTTCCGCGCCGGGGACTCGTCAGACTCGATCGCCGATCTCTACCAATTGAAACGCCCCGCGGTGGACGAGGCAATTCGGTATGAAATGCGCCGCGCTTACTCACACGCGCTGACTGCATAACTGACCTCCTGCCGTTCGTGACGGCTGACCAGCACCAACTGCGGTTCTACGTCGACGAGAGCGCGCTTGGCCTGGGCAAGGCACTTGAGGCGGCACGCAAGGATACGATCCACCCAGGCCACAAGCTCATCCCCGAGTGCAAGCTCGGCACGTGCGACTCCGACTGGATTCCCTCCGTAGCGGCGCGCGGCCTAATCGTGATCGGGCGCGACAAGCGCATTCGGACAAAGCCGCAGGAGCTCGAACGGTTTCGGGAGGCAGAGTTGCGGGTCTTTTGGATCGCCGGTAAGCGCGACCTGCCGACCTGGGGTTGGCTTGTGCGTGTCGCCCGCCACTGGGACACGATCGAGCGGACGATCGCGGAACGGGGCCCTGGTCCGTGGTTCTACGCCATCAACGAGGGTGGCCTGCGTGAAATCGTCGTGTGAAGGTCCGCGGATTCATCGCCGAGGTACCAATCGGGTACCAACTTGAGCGAATCTGAGGTCACCTCAGAGCACCTCACGTCAACGAGCACGGGGCCGCACGCCTGAGCGAATGACTAGGGGCGAGTTCGAGCCCAGTATCGCCCACTCCCGCAGAGCAGAGCGGTGAAAGACGATCGACCGTCTGTACGCAGTCTTTGTCGTTCTCGCGACGCCCTACCTGGAGGGCCACCGCGTGGCTGACTACGAGTACCTCCCAGCGAGCGGTACTTGGCTGTATCCCAGGCGTCTACGCCTGCTACCGCTTCACCGCCAGTACGAAACGCTGCTGGAAGCGCATCGCCCAGGGTGGCCAGCGCATGCGTACCGCGGGACGGGCGACAACCTCGCCATCGTCGGGTCCGACATGGCCGCCGGCGGCCGCGGCCAGCGGTTCGTAAGCACGGACGGAGGCGTAGCGCTCCTCGCCTAAGCTCGCGCAGTGCGCCAGTTCGCTGCTCGCTCGATACGCGCCACGAAGTTGATCGTCCGTGACGGTCGTATCCCCAAGCCGCTGCGCTGGCTGGCAGGACTGGCGCTACTCCCGATCCCCGGTCCGTTTGATGAGGCGGTGCTGCTCATCGTGGCGCCGCTCCTGCTCATCTTCTACCGTGAGTCCATGCGGGACGCCTGGCAGCGGGCGTTTCGATAGTCGAATAGCTAGCTAGGAGCCTCCGGCAAATCGCCCCCGGAATGGCGCACAAGAGGTGGTGTGACCATCTCGGCGATCCATTGCGCGGCCGGGCGCAGCCTCAACTTGAGGCGAGCGATAATCGCGCCCACTCCTGGGCAGTGAGGTTTCTGCGATGAAGGCGTGGGTAGGAGGCGACGATGCGACACGCACACCAAGGCTCGGGCCCTCCTCTGCTGCTCATCCACGGCCTGGGAGGCAGTAGGAACTCATTTGATCCCATCACCGGCGCGCTCGCGTCGGAGCGCGAAGTCATTGCGCCGGACCTTCCCGGCTTCGGGGAGACGGCGCCTCTGGTCGGCGAGGTCTCGATCGCCACGGTGGCCGATGCGCTGGAGGGCTTCATCGCCGAGCACGAACTCGACGGCGTCGACTGCGCGGGGAGCTCGATGGGTGCCCGTTTGGCTCTCGAGCTCGCCCGCCGCGGAAGGGTTGGCGCCACCGTCGCCTTGGACCCGGGCGGGTTTTGGAACTACCGAGAGAGTCAGGTGTTCGGCGCCTCGGTGGCCCTCTCGGTGAAGCTCGTGCGTGCGTTGCAGCCGGTGATGCCAGCTCTCACCGGCAGTCCGGTGGGTCGCAGCGTCCTGTTTGCCCAGTTCTCAGCAAAGCCGTGGAGCCTTCCGGGCGACGTGCTGCTGAGCGAGATGCAGACGTTCGCCGCTGCGCGCTCATTCGACGAGGCTCTGAGTTCGCTGGTCCACGGTCCGCTTCCGGCGGGCATGCCTGCTCACAGCGCGCGGGGTCCGATCGTGATTGGTTGGGGCCGTCGCGACCTCGTCTGCCTTCCGCGCCAGGCCCAGCGTGCCCAGAAGCTCTTTCCCGACGCGCGCCTTCACTGGTTTGATCGCTGCGGCCACTTTCCCCATTGGGACCAGCCCGAAGAGACGAGTCGGTTGATTCTCGAGACCACGCGCGGGTAGCAGAGCACGCCGCTGACGAGCCCGCCGCTGCCCCGTCCCGACTCTGGACCAGCGGTGAGTGGCGCTGAGATCGCGTCCCTTTGCTGACGGTGCCACGGCGCCTGGTGGCGGCGGATTGCCGATCTGGCTTGAGCAGTCGCGCGGCTTTGGTCCCGTGACAGCGGGAATGCTGCTGCTGCCCGTCGCCGGGGCCGGGGGTCCTATGAACGCCGATTCGCGGCGCGACTCATCCGCCGCTCCGGGCCGTCGCCGGCCCTGGTCGTCGGCGCGCTGGCCCAGACCGTGGGCTCGGCGGCGATGCTCGGACTCGGCGCCGAGACTCCGATCATCGCGATCGTGGGGGTGGGGATCATTCTGGGAATCCCCAACGGATTCAACAATCTCGGCCTCCAGGCCGCCCGGTATCTCCATGCTCTCCCGGCCCAGACCGGGGCGGCGGCAGGGCTGTTTCAGACGGCCCGATGCACCGGGGCGAATTCTCTCCACCAGCTTCATAGGGATCGTCTTCGGAGCAGCGTGAGCGCGGCAGGCCTTCATACCATTGCCGCCGTGATCGCCGCCATCGCCGGCCTGCTGGTGCTCGTAAGCGTGCGCGGTCTGCTGAGGTCGCCCGCTCGCACCCGGCTGAAAGCTGGGAGCGGTGCCTCAGACGAGCGTTACGCGCGGGCGTAACAGCGCACACCACAGGGCGAAGACCGCCACGGCGACGGCCGCCCCTAGCCAGTGGACCCCGATGAGTACGGCGAGCAGGCTGGGGATCCCGGCGAGCGCCGCTCCGACGAGAACAGGCAGGGCGGGCAGACCCAGCAGCCGCGCGGTGAGCAGAGCGCAGATCGCCCACGCCCCCGGGCCAGCGATCCATCCCCAGCTCACGAAGAAGTGGTGCGGGAACAGGAGAGCAAGGGCCACGGCGAGGATGACGACGGCGCCGGCCTGGATCGCTGCGGCTCGCCATAGGGTGCGACGGTCAACAGGGCCCATGCCGACATTCTGTCAGGGGCGACAGGTTGTCGTTGGTGAGGACACGGGTAGAACCCATCGCCATGGATGGTGATCGCCAAGACGCCCAGGAAGGTCAGGGCTCACCGGAGACCGCGCCTGCTGGTACTCCGGCTACGGGCTTCCCCGAGCCGCCAGGCCGCGATCGCGGAGACGTCTCGGGCGACGAGGCGCCCCATCACGCGCTGGCTCGCCCGTGACAGGAGGCCGACCCCACCGAGTGGCCTGACCCCTACGAGCACCGTGAGGACCCCCTCGCCCCCACCGGGGAGCCGCGCGCGGATGACGTAGCCCGGTCACAGGCCACCAGTACCAGCCAGCCCCACCCGGATCAGGACATCGAGGCCGATCCCGTCCGGGCGCCGGAGCACGACCGCCCAGACCAGTAGGCGGCGCGTAGCGGCGAGCGGCCGTGGCGGGCAGCGTCGTCTCGGCCTTGAGGGGCCGGCGGCGACGACGCTGTGGCAAGGTGGTCGGCCGTGAGGATTCGCCTGCAGACCGCCGTCGCCGCGCTCGGAGCGCTGGGTGCCGGTGCAGCGCTGGTGATCTCCGGCGAAGATGCTCGTCGCGCCGCCGACCAGGCCTGGCCCGCCTTCGTGCTGGTGACCGGTCTGCTGCTCGTCGGTGTCGTCGCCCATCACGACGGGGTCTTTGAGTGGGCGGCCGAAGCCCTGGTGGGCCTGCCCGGCTCGGGGGTGACCCTGACCGCGGGCGCCCTGGGCTTGGTCGCCGTCGTCACCGCCCTGCTCAACCTCGACACCTCGGTGGTGTTCCTCACCCCGGTTCTCATTCTTGGCGCCCGCCGGCGGGCCATGGACGAGCGAACCCTGCTCTACGGGGCGGTGTTCATGTCCAACGCCGCCTCGCTGTTTCTCCCTGGATCGAACCTCACCAACCTGCTGGTTCTCGCCCAGCGCCACGTCTCGGGGGCCGACTTTGCGGGTGAGATGCTGCCCGGTGCGGTGGCCAGCGTGGTGATCACCGCGGTGGCGCTCGGGATCATTCACCGTCGCCACCTGGGCACGTCTCGGCCATCCCGGCGCAACACACGCGAGCAGCTGCGGGGGCGCCTGGGTCTGGCGGCCTCGGTGGTGGCAGCCGCGCTCATCGTCGCCCTCCCCGCACCGGCCGTGCCCGTCCTCCTCTTGGGGGTCCTCGCGGTGGGGAGGCGAATCGCCCAGCGCCGCCTCGACCTCCGATCGGCCCTGGACGCGGTCAACCCCACGGTGGTCCTCGGACTGCTGGGCATCGCGGTGGCACTGGGGACCCTGGCCCGGGGCTGGGCTGACCCCAGCGAGCTCATGCGCCATGCCGGAAGGGTGGAGTCCACCGCTCTGGGAGCGCTCGGAGCCGTCACCCTGAACAACCTTCCCGCCGCCGTCTTACTGAGCTCCTCGCCTCCGGCACATCCCCGCGCGCTGCTCGTCGGCCTCAACCTCGGGCCCAACCTGTTCGTCACCGGATCGCTGTCGGCCTTCCTTTGGTGGCAGGCGGCTCACGCCGTCGGGGCGCGTCCCTCGGTGCGTGCCTACGCCCGCCAGGGGAGCATCCTCGCCCCAGCCGCGCTGATTGGAGCGCTGGGGGCGCTGGCGTGGCTGAGCCCGGGCGGGCTGTAGACAGCATCATCTCCGTGTCGAGCTCGCCTGGCGCCAGGGTCGCTCAGGGGGAGAGGTCATTCGTCGACTGAGTGGCGCTGGTGGCAAGCGAACCGTGGAACGGCGCTTCGTCACTGCTGACCGCAGGTGGATCATGGTCAAGGGCCCGGGCCCCATGGGACGCTTCCTCGACGATGAGGGACTTGGTCTCCTTCATGCGCTCGGCGCTGCCCGCGAACCTCTGCTGGCATCGAATCCACGGGAACGACCCACAGTGCAGGACCCTGATCACGAGATGCAGCTGTACGGCCACGGGCAGATGACGGTCCCATAGGGCGAGAGCGCCGATTGGGTTGGCGAGGCGCACCGCTGGATAGCATCGCCGTCGTGTCTATCACCGTGACCCTTCCCGACGAGCGTCGCCTGGAGTTGCCTGACGACTCGACGGGCGCCGACGCCGCGGCGGCGATCGGCGCGGGACTGGCGCGGGCAGCCCTCGCCGTGGCGGTCGACGGCGAGCTCTCAGATCTGGATCGCCAGCTGCCCGACGGCGCCCGGGTGGCGATCGTCACCCGTTCAAGCTCCGAGGCGCTGGCGCTCATCCGCCACGACGCCGCTCACGTGCTCGCGGCCGCCGTGCTCGACCTCTACCCCGACACCAAGATCTCGATCGGGCCCGCGGTGGACGGAGGCTTCTACTACGACTTTGAGTTCGCCGGCGACGACGCGCCCTCGGAGGCTGACTTCCCGGCCATCGAGGAGCGTATGGGCACCCATGTACGTGCCGCCGAGTTGTTCGTGCGCCAGGACGTCACCGTCGAGGAGGCTCGCGCGCGCTTTGTCGCCGAGGGACAGGACTACAAGGTCGAGCTTATCGACGACCTCGTCACCCAGCGCGGGGTCCAGACCGTGTCGCTCTACACCAACGGGCCGTTCACCGACCTGTGCCGGGGGCCACATGCCCCCACCACCAAGGCGGTCAAGGCGTTCAGGTTGCAGTCGGTTGCCGGGGCCTACTGGCGGGGGGACTCCTCGCGCACGATGCTCACACGCATCTACGGGACCGCCTTCTTCTCCCAGGCCGACCTCGACTCACATCTCGAGCGCCTCGAGCTGGCGCGGGCCCGCGACCATCGACGCCTGGGGAGGGAGCTTTCCCTGTTCTACTTCTCGGAGCTTTCGCCGGGATCGGCCTTCTGGCTGCCGGCGGGAACGACGCTCTACAACACCCTGCGTGACCTGTCGAGACAGATGAGCGCGGCACGCGGCTATCAGGAGGTAAAGACGCCGCTGCTCTATGACGCCGAGCTATGGAGGATCTCCGGACACTGGGATAAGTACCGGCAGAACATGTTCATCACCCAGGCCGAGGATCGCGCCATGGGCGTCAAGCCCATGAACTGTCCCGGCCACGCCCAGCTCTACAAGGCCCAGCGGCACTCCTACCGCGAACTGCCCATCCGCTACTCAGAGCCTGGCCTGCTGCATCGCAACGAGCCCTCGGGAACGCTTCACGGCCTGTTGCGGGTGCGCCACTTCTGTCAGGACGATGCCCACATCTTCTGCGCCGAGGAGCAGGTTCAGGAGGAGGTGGGGGGGTGCCTGGACTTCGGCTTTGCCGTGTATGAGCTGTTTGGCTTCGAGCCTCGACTGGAGCTGTCGACGCGTCCCGATCAGCGCATCGGTGACGACGCCCTGTGGGACCGCGCCGAGGGGGCGCTGGAGCGTGCGTTGCGCGACCGCGGCATCGACTATGAGCTAAACCCCGGTGACGGCGCGTTCTACGGTCCCAAGATCGACATGCACATGACCGACTCGCTGGGACGCTCGTGGCAACTGGGCACGATCCAGCTCGACTACGCCATGCCCGAGCGCTTTGACCTCGTCTACACGGGTGCCGACAACGCCGAGCATCGTCCGGTGATGATCCATCGCGCCCTGATGGGGACCTTCGAGCGCTTCATCGGGATTCTCACCGAGCACTACGGGGGCGAGTTCCCGCTGTGGTTGGCCCCGGTCCAGGCGGTGGTCCTGCCCATCGCCGACCGCCACTTCCCCGCCGCCCATGAGGTGGCCGCGACCCTGGGCGGGGAGGGAATCCGTCGGGAGGTCGACGACCGTAGCGAGTCGGTCGGGCGAAAGATCCGCGACGCCGAGCTGCGCAAGATCCCCTACATGCTGGTGATCGGCGATCGCGAGGCCGAGCAGGGCACCGTCGCCGTGCGCCGTCACGGCCGCGGCGATCAGGGGACGATGTCGGCCCGAGAGACAGCGCAGCGCCTGGCCTCAGAGACCGCCAATCGGTCGGTCTGAGGATCCGGCGGTCGCCTGGGCAGGAGCTCCTCGAATATCCGCTCAAACGGCGCTATACTGCGTCGATCATCTGGGCTACCGCCTCACCCACCGCGCGCTGCCGCTGCACTTGACGACGCGCCACCACAGATAGTGCCGGTCCCTCGTAGATTTGACCGGCGTCCGCCCGAGCGGGATACGACTCGCATTAACGAGCGTATTCGTGTGCCCGAGGTGCGACTCATCGGCGATGACGGCACCCAGGTGGGCGTGCTCAAGGTGGACGACGCCCTGCGCTATGCCCAGGAGCGTGATCTTGACCTCGTAGAGGTGGCTCCCGAGGCCCGGCCTCCTGTCTGCCGCGTGCTCGACTACTCCAAGTACAAGTACGAGCAGGCGCAGAAGCAGAAGCAGGCGCGCAAGCACCAGCAGCAGATCACCATTCGCGAGATCAAGTTTCGGCCCAAGATCGCCCAGCACGACTACGACACCAAGAAGAACCACGTCCAGCGCTTTCTCAAGCACAAGGACAAGGTCAAGGTGACGATCATGTTCCGGGGGCGCGAGGTCACCCATCCCGAGCGGGGGGTGATGATCCTGGACCGCCTGGCCGAGGAGCTCGCCGATCTGGCCATCGTCGAGCAGCGGCCCATCCAGGACGGTCGCAACATGACGATGATGCTCGGCCCCTCAAAGGCCGTGTTGGCGGGCCAGGCCGAGGAGGCCTCCCCGGACGGCGTCGAGTCCTCTGCGGAGGGCGGGGCAGTGACGGCGAGCCCCCAGACGCCGGCCCCCGAGCAGACGTCGATCGCCGTGCCGCGTGGCTCGGGTGACGCGGTGGCCGCCGGCCACGCGACTGACTCCGTTGCGTTGGCGGGCGAGCCCGTCGCGTCCGATCCCGCCGCCGTGGCCGAGGAGCCCGGCGCCACCGACCTCGCCGCGGTGACGGACGACGCCGTCGCCACCGACCCCGCCGCCGTGGCCGAGGAGCCCGGCGCCACCGACCCCGCCGCGGTGACGGACGACGCCGTCGCCAGCGACCCCGCCGCCGTGGCCGAGGAGCCCGGCGCCACCGACCCCGCCGCGGTGACGGACGACGCCGTCGCCACCGACCCCGCCGCCGTGGCCGAGGAGCCCGGCGCAACCAATTCCGACGAGCCTCCCGCCCGGGCTCAGGAACCTGTTGCCCGGGTCCCGGTCGCACGCAAGCCCGCGGGCGCCACCAAGTAGCAGGGCCCGCCCCGAGGCGTCCACGGACCGCAGCGGGTCTCGTTCAGCGACCTGCCATAGTCTCCGGTTCGCGATGCCCAAGATGAAGACTCATTCTGGCGCCAAGAAGCGCTTTCATACCACCGGGACCGGCAAGGTCCGGGGGCGTCACGCCTTCACCAGCCACATCCTGGAGAAGAAGTCCCCCAAGCGAAAGCGCCGTCTGGGCCAGCCCGCCGGTATCGCCGACGTCGATGCCAAGCATGTACGCAAGCTGCTGAGGATCGGCAAGTGACCCGCGTCAAGCGTGGACTGCACGCGCGCAAGAAGCGCCGCGCCACCCTGGCGCTGGCCAAGGGCTATCGGGGTGACGCGCACTCTCACTATCGCAATGCCAAGGAGGCGGTCATCAAGGCCGACTCCTACGCCTACCGCGACCGGCGCAACCGCAAGCGCGACTTTCGTCGCCTGTGGATCACCCGCATCAACGCCGCCGCCCGCCAGAACGGTATGAGCTATTCCCAGCTCATCCATGGCCTGTCGCTGGCTGGAATCGAGCTCGACCGCAAGGTGCTGGCCGACATCGCCGTGCGCGACTCAGAGACCTTCCGGCGGTTCACCGAAGCAGCCCGTGAGGCGTCGGCCGCCTGACCCACCACCGGCCGATGACTGAAAGCCTCCCGGGCGTCGCTCCTCTCGAACAGGACGGCGCCCTTTTTTTGTCCCCCTACCCACTGCCCCCTTCATGCCCCGCACTTCCATCATCTCCATCCACAACGAGCAGCTCAAGCAGGTCCGCCGCCTGGCGCGCCGTCGCGAGCGCGACCGTAGTGGGCGCTTCGTGGCCGAGGGAGAGGACCTGCTCACCGCCGCCGACCAGGCGAACTGGCCGGCGCTGGAGCGCTACTGCCTCACCGGCAGCGGCCTTCCCGGGCGCGAGACCTCAGGCGACGCCCTGGCCTCGGTCTCGGCGCTGGGGTCGAGCACCCGTACGCTGGCGGTCTATGAGCAGCGCTGGGCGGCGCCCGCAGGACCGTTGTGCGTCTACCTGCACGGCGTCGCAGATCCCGGCAACGTGGGGACGATCCTGCGCGGCGCCCTTGCCTTTGGGGCGGCCACGGTGGTCCTGGGGCCCGGGTGCGCCGATCCCTACGGGCCCAAGGCGACACGGGCGAGCATGGGCGCCATCTTTGCCGTCCCCGTGGCCCGAGCCACCGTCTCGGAGCTGCCCGGGGAGCGCGTGGCTCTGGTCGCCCATGGCGGCGACGCTTTGCGCGGCCCCGACATGGCCGCCGAGCTCAGCGGGTCCGGCAGCGATCTGAGGACCGGCATGGGCACCGGCCTGGGCCGCCCACCGCATCCCCTGACCATCCTGGTGGGGGCCGAGCGCGGCGGCCTGCCCGAGGAGGTGGTCGGACGCTGTCACCGGGTGGCCCACATCCCCATCGCCGGAGAGTCGCTGAACGCCGCCATGGCGGCGACGGTGGCGCTGTATGAGCTCACTCGCTGGGCGCCTCCCTCGCCAACGCCCTCGCCCTTCGCGACCGCCCCGGCCAACCCTAGGATGGCGTCCACGTGATCGAGCACATCGACCAGCTGCGCCGCGAAGCCCAGGCGGCCATCGACGGCGCCGCCACCTCGCAGTCCTTGGAGGACCTGCGCGTGCGCTACCTGGGACGCCGGGCCGAGCTGCCCAACGTCCTGCGCGGGGTGGCCCAGCTTGCCCCCGAGGAGCGCTCGCGGGTGGGCCAGGCGGCCAACCAGGCCCGGCGCGCTCTGGAGCAGGCCATCGACGCGCGCGGCGCCCAACTGGGTGCCGCCGAGCTCGACGCGCGCCTGACGGCGGAGAGCGTCGACGTCAGCCTGCCCGGCGATCCGCCTCAGCCCGTCGGCCACCTGCACCTGCTCACCGCCACCCGCCGGGAGATCGAAGACGTCTTTCTGGGCCTGGGCTTCTCGATCGCCGAGGGCCCGGAGATCGAGTCGGTGCACTACAACTTCGATGCCCTCAACCACGATCTCACCCACCCCGCGCGGGGACGCAGCGACACCTTCTACGTCTCTGACGATGTCGTCCTGCGCACCCACACCTCGCCCATGCAGATCAGGGCCATGCAGGCCGCCGCACCGCCCCTGTACGTGATCGTTCCCGGGCGCGTGTACCGCCGTGACTCAGACGCCACCCACACCCCGCAGTTTCACCAGATCGAGGGGCTGGCCGTCGATGCCGACATCACCCTGGCTGACCTCAAGGGGACGCTGCTCGCCTTTGCCCGGGCGATCTTCGGCGCCGAGCGCGAGGTGCGCCTGCGACCGCACTTCTTTCCGTTCACCGAGCCCAGCGTGGAGGTCGACGTCTCCTGCTTTGCCTGTGTCGGCGGCTGGTGCGCAGACGGCTCACGCTGTGGCGTGTGCCGGGCCACCGGGTGGCTTGAGATCCTGGGGGCGGGGATGGTCGACCCCAACGTCTTCGAGGCGGTGCGCGCCCTGCGCCGCGCTCTCCCCGACGCGCTGCCCGGGCACGACGATGCCTATGACCCCCAGCGGGTCCAGGGCTTTGCCTTCGGCCTGGGCGTCGAGCGCATCGCCATGCTCAAGCACGCCATCCCCGACCTGCGCCTGCTCTATGACAACGACGTGCGCTTCCTGAGGCAGTTCGGATGAGGCTTCCCGTGCAGTGGCTGCACGACTACTGTCGCCCGGACCTGGACACCGCGGCGCTGGCTCACCGCCTGAGCATGACCGGCACCCAGGAGGAGCGCCACTGGCACCACGGCGTGGTCGACCCCGGCGCCTTTGTGGTGGGGCGCGTGGTGTCCGCCGACCCTCATCCCGACGCTGACCGCCTGCGCGTGTGCCGCGTCGACGTGGGAGAGCCTGAGCCGGTACAGATCGTGTGCGGTGCGCCCAATGTGGCCAGCGGTCAGGCGGTGGCGGTCGCTCGCCCGGGCGCGGTGATGCCCGACGGCACGCGCCTGGGCCGAGCGCGCCTGCGCGGGGTGCAGTCGGCGGGGATGATCCTGGCCGAGGACGAGCTGGCTCTGGGCACCGACCACGCCGGCATCATCGTCTTAGACGAGGCGGACTCGCCGCTGGTCGCCGGGACCCCGCTGGAGCAGGTGCTGCCCCTCACCACCGATGTCATCGAGCTCGAGATCACCCCCAACCGCCCCGACTGCCTGGGCGTCTACGGGGTGGCACGAGAGGTTCATGCCGCCACCGGCGCCGTGCTCGACGATCCTCCCTGGATTTTTGACGCGGGCTCTCCCGAGCCCGGGGTCGCCGGCGTGGGCGTCACCGTCGAGGCTCCCGAGCTATGTCGCCGCTTTGGCATGCGCGCCTTTGAGGACGTGCGCGTCGGACCGTCGCCGCTGTGGCTCAAGGCACGCCTGATGGCCTGCGGCCAGCGCCCGATCTCCAACGTCGTCGACGTCACCAACTACGTGATGCTCCTCACCGGTCAGCCGCTGCACGCCTTTGACGCCGACCGGGTGGCGGGCGGGAAGCTCGTGGTGCGCCGGGGTCGGGAGGGCGAGCGCCTGCGCACTCTCGACGGGGCCGACCGCGAGCTTGACCCCGACACGGTGGTGATCTGTGACGAGCAGGGCCCCTCCAGCCTGGCGGGGATCATGGGCGGGGAGCGCTCGGAGGTCGGCGAGCACACCACCCGCGTTCTGCTGGAGGCCGCCACCTGGGTGGGGTCCAACATCCAGCGCACCTCCACGCGCCTGGGGCTGCGCAGCGAGGCCTCGGCGCGCTTTGAGAAGGGCCTGTCCCCGGAGGCGGCGATGGAGGCGCTGGCGGTGGCCACCGGTCTGCTCGCCGAGGTGTGCGGTGCGCGGGTGCTGGCGGGCACGATCGACATCGGCCCGCCGCCCCCGCCCGCCGTCGTCGTCAGCCTGCGCCCCGACCGCGCCAGCGCCCTGCTGGGCACGACGGTGAGCGCCCAGCGCGCCACCGAGATCCTGCGCTCCCTGGACTTCGGTGTGGCGGGCGACGACAGCGACGCCGGCCCGGGCGCGCTGGCTGTCACCGTCCCCCACTTCCGGCGCCTGGACGTGACCCGGGAGGCCGACCTCATCGAGGAGGTGGCGCGCATCGACGGCGTCGAGCGTCTGCCCGCCACGCTGCCCGCCCGCCGCGGCGCGGTGGGCACGCTGACCGGCGCCCAGCGCCGGCGTCGGCGCGCCGAGGACGTGCTGGTGGGCCACGGCCTGTCAGAGATCGCCGGCTGGAGCTTCAGCGCCCCCGACTTGGTCGACCGCTTGCGCCTGGACGCCGGCGACCCGCGCCGGCGCCTGGTGGTCGTGGAGAACCCCATGTCTGAGCAGGAGGCGGTGCTGCGTCCCACGCTGCTGGGATCTCTGCTCGGCGCCGCCCGCCACAACGCCGCGCGCGAAACGTCTGACCTGGCGCTGTTCGAAGTGGGCGCCACCTATCGAAGGCTGCCCGACGGGGCCGAGACCCGCGAGACCCGCGCACTGGCCGTGCTCCTGTGCGGCGCGCCCGCATCCCCGTCGTGGCGCACCGGGGCCGGCCCCGACGCCGACTTCTTCACCGCCAAGGCGCTGCTGGAGGCGGTGCTCGGCGGTCTGGGGGTCAGCTTCACCGTCGAGGCGGCGACCGAGCCCTTCCTGCACCCCGGACGCTGTGCCCGCGTCCAGGTGGGCGCAGTGACCGTGGGTTGGCTCGGGGAGGTCCATCCCCTGGTGGCCGGCGCCTGGGAGCTCGAGCGCACGGTGGTCGCCTGGGAGATCGATCTCGGCGCCGTCGTCGAGGACGCCGGCGCGGCGAGCGTGCCCCTCTACTCCGACCTCATCTCCTATCCCGCCGTGCGCCAGGACCTGGCGGTGGTGGTGGGCGCCGACGTGCCCGCCGGGCGGGTGATCGGCGTGCTGCGCGCCGGCGCCGGGGAGCTGCTGGCCGGCGTCGAGGTCTTTGACGTCTATCGCGGCGAGCAGATCGGTCCCGGGCGGGTGTCGCTGGCCCTGCGCTGTGAGTTTCGCGCCGGCGATCGCACGCTCACCGACCCCGAGGTCACGGCGCTGCGCGAGCGCATCACCACGGCGCTGGCCGACGAGCTGGGGGGGACCCTGCGTGCCTAGCGTGCTGGTGGCCGGGGCGAGTGGGTTTGCGGGGGCGCTGGCCGCCCACCTGCTGTGGCGCCACCCCGAGTTTGAGCTCAAGACCGTCACCGCCCGCGCCGACGTGGGCCGGCGCCTGGACGACCTGCATCCCCGCCATCGCGTTGCGCTCGTCCTGGAGGAGCTCGATCTCGACCGCCACGGCGACGTCGACGCTGCTGTGGTCGCCTATCCCCACGCCGCCGCTGCCCCGGTGACCGCGGCCCTGCGCGCCCGCGGGGTGCGCGTCGTCGACCTCAGCGCCGACTTTCGTATCGCCGATCGCGGTGTCTATGAGGCCCACTACGGCGAGCACGGCGCCCCCGAGCTCCTCGGCCACGCCGCCTACGGGCTCACCGAGCTTCACCGCGACGCCATCGCCGGGTCCGACCTGGTGGCCAACCCTGGGTGCTTTCCCACCGCGGCGCTGCTCGCCCTGGCCCCCCTGGCGCGGGCGGGCCTGATCGCCGACGTGGTCATCGACGCCAAGACCGGGGTGTCAGGGGCGGGGCGCACCCCCACCGAGACCACCCACTTCTCAAGCGCCGGAGAGAACGTCACCCCCTACAAGGTCTCAAGTCACCGCCACACCCCCGAGATCGAGGAGCAGCTCGCCGGACTGGGGGCCGAGGTGGCGGTGCAGTTCACCCCTCACCTGCTTCCCTTCGATCAGGGAGAGCTCGTGAGCTGCTACGTCACCCCCGGACAGCCGGTGTCGCCCGCGCGGCTCGCCGAGCTCTATGAGTCGGCCTACGACGCCGAGGCCTTCGTCGAGCTCAGCGCCCGCCCGCCCGGCGTGCGCGAGGTGCGCGACACCAACATCTGCGCCATCCACGCCGTCACCGACCAGCGCACCCACAAGGTGCTCGTCTTCGCCGCCCTGGACAACCTCTACAAGGGCACCTCCTCCCAGGCGGTGCAGAACCTGAACCTCATGTTCGGACTGCCCGAGGCCATGGGGATCGGCGAGCCCAAGGTCAACGCGAAGACCCAGTCCCAGGCGAGCCAGGCGCGATGACCCCGGCCCCCTTCTTCTCCTCACGCTGGGTCAAGGCCGGCGAGCAGGTCACCGAGCGCCCGGCGGGGGGACTGCCCGCGGGCTTTCGCGCCGCCGGGGCCGCCGCGGCGATCAAGCCCTCGGGACGGCTCGACGTGGGGCTGCTGGTGTGCCAGGAGCCGGCGACTACCAGCGCCGCGCGCTTCACCCGCTCGGGGGTCCTGGCCGCCCCCGTGCTCGTCTGTCAGGAGCGCTGCCGCCTGGACGCCCTGCGCGCGGTGGCGGTGAACTCGGGCAACGCCAACGCCGCCACCGGTCGCCGCGGGATCGACGAGGCGGCGCGCATGCAGGGGGCGGGGGCCATGGTCGCCGGCGTGGCCGAGGATCAGGTGGCGGTGGCCTCCACCGGGATCATTGGCGTGGCCCTGCCCGGAGACCGGGTGATCGCCGGGCTGCGCTCCGCGCTCGAGACGTTGGCCCCCGACGGCGACACCGCCTTCGCCGAGGCGATCATGACCACCGACGCCTACGCCAAGCGCGCCACCTTGGAGGTCACGCTGTCGGGCGGAACGGTGGTCCTCAGCGCCCAGGCCAAGGGGGCGGGGATGATGTCACCGAGCTTTGCCACCCTGCTGTGCTTCGTGCAGACCGACGCGCATTTCAGCGCCCAGACCGCCGACCTGCTGCTCGGCGTGTGCGTCAAGCGCTCCTTCGATCGCATCACCGTGGACGGTCAGCTGTCGACCAACGACACGGTGATCCTCATGGCCTCGGGGGCCAGCGGGGTGCAGGTGGCGCCCGAGTCCGCCGACGAGGTGTCCTTCGGCGAAGCCCTGGACGCGCTGCTGCGCCAGCTCGCCCTGATGATCGTCGCCGACGGCGAAGGCGCCCGGCGCGTCGGACGGGTGGTGGCCTACGGGGGCGAGCAGGGTGCGGTGGAGGCCAGCGCCCGGGCGGTGGCCAACAGCCCCCTGGTCAAGGCCGCCCTGCACGGCGGCGACCCCAACTGGGGGCGCATCGCCCAGGCGGTGGGCATGGCCCTGCCCGGGACGGCGCCGCTGGCCCTGGACATCGCCATCGAAGGGATGAAGGTGTGCTCGGGGGGCGCCGCCGTGGCCCACGACGAGCCGACGCTCGCCGCCGCCGTCAGCGGGGAGGAGGTGGAGTATGAGATCTCACTCCCCGGCGCCGGGGCCGAGACCGAGGTCTTCTTCTCAGACCTCTCCCACGAGTACGTGACCATCAACTCCGAGTACACGACGTGACCTCGCTGCCCGTCGGGACCAGCGGCGACGTCGCCACCCTGCTCGAAGCCCTGCCCTACATCCGGGAGTTCCACGGGGCCACGGTGGTCATCAAGTACGGCGGGGCGGCCATGGAGGATCCCAGGCTGCGTGAGGACTTCGCCCGCGACGTGGTGCTGCTGAAGTACGTGGGGATGAATCCGGTGGTCGTCCACGGCGGCGGCCCCGACATCACCGCCTACATGGAGCGCCTGGGCCTGCCCGTGCGCTTCGTGGGGGGCCTGCGCGTCTCCGACGCCGCCACCGTCGAGGTGGCCAAGATGGTGCTGGTGGGCAAGGTCAACAAGGACATCGTCGCCCGTCTGAACCGCTACGGACAGTCGGCGGTGGGGCTGTGCGGCGATGACGGTCAGCTGTTTCGGGTGACGCGCACCACCGCGCCCGGGGGAGAGGACATCGGCATGGTGGGGCGCATCGAGCGCGTCGACTCAGACGTCCTGCGCCGCATCAGCGAGGACTACATCCCGGTCATCGCCTCGGTGGGCTCTGACCGGGCGGGGCACTCCTACAACGTAAACGCCGACGAGGTGGCCGGGGCGGTGGCCCGGGCGCTGCGTGCCTACAAGCTCATCTTCCTCACCGACGTCATCGGCTGGCTGCGCGAGCCCCCCGACGTGGCCAGCCTGATCTCCGAGGCCGGCGCCGACGAGGTGGGCAGGCTCCTCGACGGCGTCGCCGGCGGGATGCGCCCCAAGCTCGCCGCCTGCGTGGACGCCATCCAGGGCGGGGTGACCAACGCCCACATCATCGACGGGCGGGTGGCCCACTCGCTGCTGCTCGAGCTGTTCACCGACGCCGGCATCGGCACCCGGGTACGGGCGGCGCAGTGAGCGTCTCTGACCTGCAACGTCTGGAGCGCGAGCACCTGATCGGCACCTACGTGCGCGCCCCCGTCGCGTTCGTGCGCGGCGAGGGCGTGCATCTATGGGACACCGACGGGGTGCGCTACCTGGACTTCCTGTCGGGAATCTCGGTCACCAGCGTGGGTCATTGTCACCCCGCGGTGGTCAGCGCCGTGCACGATCAGTCGGCGCGGCTCATGCATGCCTCGAACCTCTACTACACCGAGGCCGCCCTGCGCCTGGCCGCCCGCCTGGCCGGCGGCTGTCTGGGAGGCAAGGTGTTCTTTTCAAACTCGGGGGCCGAGGCCAACGAGGCCGCGCTGAAGCTGGTGCGCCGCGCACGTCCCGGGGGAGACATCGTCGTCGTCCACGGCGCCTTTCACGGACGCACCTACGGCGCCCTGTCGGCCACCCCCCAGGAGGCCAAGCAGGCGCCCTTCGCCCCTCTGGTTCCCGGGTTCGTGGCGGTCGCCCCCGAGGCCCAGGCCATTCGCGCCGCCGTCGGCGCCCGTACCGCCGCGGTGCTGCTCGAGCCCGTGCAGGGCGAGTCGGGGGTCCACGTCCTCGACGACGGCGTCCTCACCGCCGCGCGGGCGGCCTGTGACGAGCACGGCGCGGCGCTGGTGTTCGACGAGATCCAGTGCGGTCTGGGGCGCACCGGCACCCTGTGGGCCTATGAGCACAGCGGGGTGGTGCCCGACGCCCTGACCACCGCCAAGGCCCTGGGCGGCGGGCTGCCCATCGGCGCTCTGATCACCGGGCCGCGCCTTGCCGACGTTCTGCGTCCCGGAGACCACGGCTCCACCTTCGCCGGGGGCCCGGTCACGGCCGCCGCTGCGCTGGCCGTGCTCGACATCCTCGAGGACCCCGACCTGCTGGCCCGTGTGCGCGAGCTGGGCGATCTCCTGCTCGCCGGCCTGGCCCAGCTGCCCCATGTCGTTTGCGTGCGCGGGCGCGGCCTGATGGCCGCCGTCGATCTCGATGTCGACGCCCGCGAGATCGTCAGCCGCGCCCTGCTCGAGCAGCGCCTGATCCTCAACGCCACCGGCCCCGCCACCGTGCGCCTGCTGCCCCCCCTGGTGGTCGACGAAGCCGATGTCGTCGACGCCCTGGGCCGTCTGCGCGAGCTGCTCGAGCAGGTGCCCTAGTACGCTTGCCCGCCGCCGAAGCGCGAAGCGCGTAGGCCCTAAGAAAAAGCCCTCCCCTCCCGTGACCGACGAGCCCAACCGCCCCGCTTCGCCGCCCACCGCCTCCTACGAGGCCGCCCCCGACGAGGTCGGTCGGGTGCTGCTGCTCTATTCGGGTGGCCTGGACACCAGCGTCATGCTCAAGTGGATTCAGGACTCCTACAAGGTCGAGGTGGTGGCGCTGAGCGTCGATCTCGGCCAGCCCGGTGAGGACTGGGAGGTGATCCGCGGCAAGGCAGCGGATCTGGGCGCCGTGGAGTGCCGGGTGGTCGATGCCCGCGAGGAGTTCGCCCGCGACTTCGTCTTGCCCGCCATCCACGCCAACGCCCTGTACGGTGGGGGCTACCCCCTGTTCACCGCGCTGGGGCGGCCGCTGATCGCCAAGCTCGCCGTCGAGCACGCTCGCGCCACCGGCTGTGACACCATCGCCCACGGCTGTACGGGCAAGGGCAACGACCAGGTGCGCATCGAGGCGACGATCGCCACCCTGGCCCCGGAGCTGAAGGTCATCGCCCCGGTGCGCAGCTGGCGCATGGGCCGCGACGAGGAGATCGCCTACGCCCGCGAGCATGGCATCCCCGTCAAGGGGGGCACCGAGGTCGCCCCCTACTCGATCGACGACAACCTGTGGGGGCGCTCGTCTGAGGGGCGCTGGATCGAGGACCTCGGGCACGCCCCGGAAAGCGACGTGTTCTCGCTGGTCACCGTTCCCGAGGAGGCCCCCGACGCGGCCCAGACGGTGGAGATCGCCTTTGAGCGCGGCGTGCCGGTGGCCGTCGACGGCGAGCGCCTGGGGCTGGTGGAACTGGTGGCCCGGGTGGCGGTCATCGGCGCCCGCCACGGGATCGGGATCGTCGACCACATCGAGGACCGCATCGTCGGGCTGAAGGTCAGAGACATCTATGAGGTGCCGGCCGCCGCCATCCTGCTGCTGGCTCATGCCGAGCTCGAGAAGCTGGTGAGCACCATCCATCAGAATCAGTTCAAGGCCGGCCTGGACCGCCAGTGGGCCTACCTGGTCTACTCCGGGCTGTGGTGGGAGCCGCTGCGGGGAGACCTCGATGCCTACATGGACAGCGTGGCCGAGCAGGTCACGGGCACGATCGGCGTCAAGCTCTACAAGGGCCACGCGCGCGTGGTCACCCGCGAGTCCCCCCATGCCGTCTACGATCAGACGCTGGCCTCCTTCGAGCAGTCCGGCGGCCTATTCTCCCAGGCTGCCGCGCCCGGCTTCATCGAGCTGTGGTCGCTGCAGTCGCGCATGGCGTGGCGGCTACGTCAGCGCGAGCGCTGACCCGGGGGTGAGGGTCTGCCGGTCAGGCGGTCGGTAGGATCGAGGCCATGAGCCGCGCCGGCTACCAGCTCCTGGGCTTCGTGGTGTGGAAGGGCGCCAAGTGGTACGTGCGGCGCACCTACGGTCGCTACCTGCCGACCCGGTGGCGGCGGTCGGGCCTGGTCGGGGCCTCGGGGAGAGGGCCGGCGCTCCCGCGCCGGCGGCGGCGTCCGCGCTGAGCTGGGCCGGGCGGAGCGGGGCGGTGGCGGGGCGGGTGTCGCGTCCGGCGTGCCTCCTAGTCTGCGCAGCATCGCCTTGACTCATGGCGGTCTGCCCGGCGTGCCCCTGCTCACCTCATCCATCTTCGCCCGGACCTCCGGTGACTATCGCGAGCCCTGAGGAGGCTCCGCTGGGTTCCCTGCCCGAGATCGACCGCGTCGAGTGGCTGTCGGTGTCGGCGCGTGAGGTGATGGTCGCCCTCAGCGGCGCTTGGCATGACCCACCGCCCGCGGCCGAGCCCGTGCTGGTGGTGGCGGATGGGGGCGGTCCCCGGACCTTTGACGCCAGCGAGCAGCCGGTTGCCCGCGCGGGGCAAGGGTCCGCTCTCGGCGCCGGCGGTGCGCTTCGCGATGCCGACGCGTGGACGGCCGCCTTTGTGGTGCCTATCGAGCTGCGTCCCCGCCTGGTGTCGGGTCTGCGCCTGCGGGTGGGGGAGTCAGAGATGGCTCTGCCCGCCGCGGTCACCGGCACCACCGCGGGGCTTGAGCCCGCGCGGGTGGCGGGGCAGGTGATCGACCGGGCCGTGCTGGCTGAGCGCCGCGCGCGGCGGGCCGAGATGACCGAGCAGACGCTGGCTCGCCGCGCCGGTGACGCCGAGGATCAGGCCCGTAACCTGGAGGGTCAGATGGGCAACCTCGAGCAGCGCCTCGGTGAAGCCGACATCGAGCGCGACCGCTTGGAGCGCGAGCTGGCCGAGCGCGAGCGCCAGCTGCGTGCCACCCGCCAGCGGGAGTACGCCGAGCAGCAGCTGCGCATCGAGGCCGAGGAGGAGCGGCGCGCCAGTGAACGTGAGCTGCGTAAGGAGATCGAGGTCCTGCGCCGCCGTCTCGCCGTTGCCGAGCGCCAGCGCGCTGAGCTGGGCCGTGAGCTCGAAGCCGTGCGCCGCCAGGTCGCTGAGGTCCACCAGGAGGTCCGGGCGGCGCAGACGGGGGCTACCGGAGCCGAGCGGGCGATCGCCGAGCGCGAGGCGCTCGTCCTCCAGGCCGAGATCGACCTCGAGGAGAGGATGGCCTCCGTGCAGGATGCCCAGAGCGAGGTGAGCGCCCTGCGCGACGAGCTCGATTCCCGCCGCGGTGGGCTCTGCGCCCGCCTGGACGTTCTCAACCGAGAGCTCGAGCGTGGGCGCGAGGTCGCCGAGCACGAGCGCGAGCTGCGCGAGCAGGCCGAGCGTGCCCTGGCCGCGGAACGCTCACGCGGACGCGAGGAGCGCGATGATCGCGCCCGCGTACAGGACCTCGAGCGCGACGTGGCCGAGCGCGTGCGCGTCCAGGGAGTGGTCACGGGAGAGCTTGCGGGCCTGCGCGGGGAGCTGGTCCGCCTGCGCGCCGAATCCGAGGAGGAGGCGCGGCGCCATGACGCCGCCGAGACGATGCTCGAAAACCTCCACCGGGCGGCGAGCAGCCTGCGCTTGGAGCTCTCTCAGTCAGAGACGGCGCGGCGTCGCGCCGAGGACTCATCCCGCGAGCTGCGCCGCGTCGGTGAGGCTCATGAGCAGGAGGCTCTGCGGCTGCGCGGTGAGGCTGAGGAGGCGTCGATGGCACTGGCCCAGGCGCGGGCGCAGGCCGACATGGGCGTCCGCGCGCTGGCCGAGGCCGAGCACACGGTGGTCAACGTGCGCCGCGAGGCGTCGGCGCTTCAGGAGCAGCTCGACAGCGAGCGCCGTCAGCGCTACCGCAGCGAGCAGGAGCTGCGCGACCGGCTCGTCTCCGAGCGCGAGGCCTTTCGCGAGCAGACCGTCGTCGCCGAGAGCGAGCTGCGCTCGGCGCTGCTCGAGCAGCGCCGCCACTTCGAAAGCCAGGTGGCGAGGGTGCAGTCCACCGTGGCGGACCTGCGCAAGGGACTACAGACGGCAGTCGGTGAGCTCGAGCAGCGAGCGGCGGTCGAGGCTGAGCAGCAGCGGGCTAGGGAAGCCGAGCAGACAGGGGCTCGCGCCGGCGTGCTGGACGATCTTCGCTGCGAGCTTGAGCGGGTGCGCGCCGAGACCGAGGCGCGCGCCTCTCGCGAGTCTGAGCTTGAGGATGCGGTGGCGCAGCTGAGCGCCACGGCGGCCAGTGTGCGCGAGGCCTATGAGGATGAGCTGGGCCGGCTGCAGGGGGACCTGGGGGCCCAGGTGGCCGCCGAGCGCCACAGCTACGGACGGGAGCTGGCCGACGTCGAGCGCCGCGTGGCCCAACTGCGACGGGAGCTCGAGGGCGCCGGCCGGGAGCTGGGCAGCCAGGTCGAGGTCGAGCGAAGGGCGCGCCTGGTGGCTGAGACCGAGCTGGCGGGGCAGCGCCAGCAGGCCGAGGCACAGCGGGCTCGAGCCGGCGAGCTTGAGCAGGCGCTGCATCAGCGCGCCCTGGCCGAGGCGCGCGCGCGCGCTGAGCTTCGCGACGCCCAGACCGACCTCGAGCATCGCCTCCAGACCGAGACGCAGGTGCCCGCCGAGACATCCGAGATCGGCCCGCAGCAGGAGCGGCTGGGACCGGCCGCCGGGGTGGGCGAGGGGCCCGTCGCGCAATCTGCGGAGCTGGTGCGCGATCTCGGACTCGCCGTCGAGCGCCTGCGCGAGCGGGTCCCCGCCGCTTCAGACGGCGAAGACGAGCCGGGGGGCGATGCGGGGCCGGGGGTCGCCGAGCTGGCGGGCGGTGGGCCGCCGGAGACTGACCCTGAGCCGGCGCGAGAGCCGGCCGCGGCGACCGCGTTTGTGCCTCGCACCCTGCCTGACCGGGGTCCCCGCACCCGAACGCGGTGGCTGACCGAGGCGATCGTCCGTCTGGCCCACACCGGCGACCCCACACGAGCGGCGGCGCTCATCGTCGCCCTGCTCCCCGCCCAGGCGCTGTTCGTGCGCTGGTCGACGACCTACGCCCTGGAGATCGAGGAGGTCGGTTCTTTTCGGGTGAGCCTGGATCGGGGAGAGGCCACCGTGTCTCCCCTGAGCGGATCAGACGACGTCGACTTCGTCATCGCCGGGCCCGCCCGAGAGCTTGCCTCGCTGGCCGGAGGGGGCGCCTCGCGTCGGTTGCCGGGAGTGCGGATCTCGGGCCGGCGCCGGCGGGCGCGCAAGCTGCTGCGCTCGCTGCGCTCGCCGCTGGGGACCGTCGAGCTGGCCCGCAGCGGCCTCGACGTGGCGCCCGAGCTGCTGCTCGCCGCCCTGGGCCAGGCTGTCGATCCCGCCTGGACCGTCGGTCATCGCTTCACGGTGGCCTACCGCCTGCTGGGAGCCACGCAGCAGACCGTCCACGTGCAGGTGGGCGATGGCAATGCCCTCATCATCGGTCCCGCCCCCGCCGGCGCGGCGGCCATGGTGACCATGTCGGTGACCCCGACCGCGTTGGCCGCGCTGCTCTCGGGCAGCCCCGCGGCCTCAGAGCCCGTGCCGGAGGTGGCGGGCAACGCCAATGCGCTGGCGTTGCTCATGGAGTGGTTTGACCGCGCCCAGGGACACCAGGTCGCCGGCGCCTGATCGGCAGGAGTCCCGAGGACGCAAAGTGGGTCCTTTGCCTCCGGCGTCATCCGCCCCGGCACCTACCATTCCACCGCCCGTGAGCACTCTGCCCTGCGCCCATCTGCACGTCCACTCGGAGTACTCGCTGCTCGACGGGGCGTGCAAGATCGAAGCGCTCGCCGAACGCGCCGCCGCCTTCGGACAGCCCGCCCTGGGCCTCACCGACCACGGGGTGATGAACGGGTCGGTGGAACTCTACAAAGCCTGTCACAAGCACGGCATCAAGCCGCTGCTGGGCTGTGAGATCTATCTGGTCGACGACCATGGCCACGCCGGTCCGGGCCGGATCAAGCACAACCACCTCACCCTCCTGGCCGCCACCGACGTCGGCTACCGCAACCTCGTCAAGCTCTCCTCGGCCGGCTTTCTGGAGGGTCTGCAACGGGGCAAGCCCACCGTCGATCTCCAGCAGATCGCCGCCCGGTCGGAGGGCATCATCGCCCTGACGGGCTGCCTGGCCTCACGCCTGTGCACCCGGCTGGTGGAGGGCCGCGAGCATGACGCGCGCGCCCACGCCGACGACCTGCTCAACGCCTTTGGCGCTGAGAACGTCTACTTCGAGGTCCAGAAGAACGGGATCGCCGAGCAGGAGGTCGCCAACGCCGGCATCGTGCGTATGGCCGCCGAGCTCGGCCGACCGCTGGTGGCCACCGCCGACGTGCACTACCTGCGCAAGGAGGACCATCAGCACCACAGCGCCCTGCTGTGCGTGCAGACCAAGAGCACGCTGGCCGCCCCCAAGATGCAGTTCTCCACCAACGAGTTCTTCCTCAAGGACTCCACGGAGATGGCCGGCGCCTTCGCCGAGTGGCCCGAGGCGCTGGCCTCCACGGTCGAGATCGCCGAGCGCTGTGATGTGACCCTCGAGCTCGGGCGCCAGCTCATCCCCAGCTATCCCACCCCGGAGTCTGAGCCTGAGGGCGAGTACCTGCGTGATCGAGTCTCGGAGGGCCTGATACTGCGCTACGGCGATCCCCCTCCCGCCCAGGCCATCCAGCGGATGGAGATGGAGCTCGACGTCATCGACCGCATGGGCTTCAACGCCTACTTCCTGATCGTCTGGGACTTCGTGAGGTTTGCCAAGGAGAACGGGGTGGCGGTAGGCCCCGGACGCGGCTCGGCGGCGGGCTCCATAGTCGCCTACTGCCTGTCGATCACCGACGTGGATCCGCTGCGCTACGGGCTGCTGTTCGAGCGCTTCCTCAATCCCGAGCGGGTGTCGATGCCCGACATCGACATCGACTTCTCGGTGCGCGGGCGCGAGCGGGTGATGCGCTACGTCACCGAGAAGTACGGGCGCGAGTCGGTGGCCCAGATCGTCACCTTCGGCAAGATGTTCCCGCGGGCGGCCACGCGTGACGCCGCGCGGGTGCTGGGGCTTGACTACGGTGCCGGTGACCGGCTGGCCAAGCTCATCCCCGAGCCGATCATGGGACGCGCCCCTTCCTTTGAGGACTGCCTCAAGGTCGGCGACCCTCTGCGCCAGGTCTACGACGAGGACGCGACCGCCCGCCAGATCGTCGACGTCGCGCGGGGCCTGGAGGGGATCGTGCGCAACTCCTCCATTCACGCCGCCGCGGTGGTGATCGCCGACCGGCCCCTGACCGACATCGTCCCCCTTCAGCTCGCCGAGGCCGGCACCGACGACGCGGGCGAGCGTGCCTACCGCATGGTTACCCAGTACTCGATGAAGCCCATCGAGGAGATCGGCCTGCTGAAGATGGACTTCCTCGGGCTGCGAAACCTCGACGTCATCGAGGATGCCCTGGACATCATCGAGCGCTCGACGGGAGAGCGCCCGGACATGACCACCCTGCCCCTCGATGATCCGGCGACCTATGAGATGCTCGCCCGAGGGGACTCCATCGGGGTGTTTCAGTTCGAGTCCGAGGGCATGCGCGAGGCGCTGCGCAAGGTGCGTCCCACCGAGTTTGACGACCTCATCGCCCTGAACGCCCTCTACCGCCCCGGCGCCATGGACCAGATTCCCGCCTACGCGCGGGGCAAGCGCGACCCTGAGTCGGTCAAATGGCCCGATGAGCGCCTGCGCGACATCGTCGCGCCCACCAAGGGGGTCATCCTCTACCAGGAGCAGGCGATGCAGATCGCCAAGTCCCTGGCCGGCTTCTCCGGGGCCAAGGCTGATGACCTGCGCAAGGCGATCGGCAAGAAGAACCGCAAGGCCATGGCCGAGCTCAAGCCCGAGTTCGTCTCGGGCTGTCGCGCCTCGGGGACGGGTGAGCAGGTCATCGACTGGCTGTGGGCCACCAACGAGAAGTCCGCCGACTACTCCTTCAACAAGTCCCACGCCGCGTGCTACGCGTTGATCGCCTACCGCACCGCCTGGCTGAAATCCAGCTACCCGGCCGAGTACATGGCCGCGCTGATCTCGTCGGTGATGTCCACCAAGGACAAGGTGCCGTTCTTCGTGGCGCGCTGCGAGGAGATGGGCATCGACATCCTGCCCCCCGATGTCAACCTCTCAGACCACAGGTTCACCGTGGTGCAGCGCAACGTCCGCTTCGGACTGGATGCCGTCAAGGGGGTGGGCTATCAGGCGGTGGAGGCAATCAAGCACGCTCGGCTGGAGGCCGGCCCGTTTGCCTCCCTGTGGGACTTCTGCGCCCGGGTGGACTGCCGAGCGGTGAACAAGAAGGCGATCGAGGCGCTCATCAAGTCCGGCGCCCTGGGCTCGACCGGGGCCAGCCGCAAGGGAATGCTCGCCGTCCTGGAGCAGGCCCAGGCCGCGGGTCAGAAGGCCCAGCTCGACGCCCAGATCGGACAGTCCTCGATCTTTGACCTCGGCGACTCAGACCTGGGAAGCCCCGGCGCCAACGGCGCCGGCTCGGCATTCCTGACCCCCTCGCGGCCCCCGATCCCCAGCGAGGAGTTCGAGCAGAGCGAGCTGCTGGCGGTGGAGAAGGAGGCCATCGGGCTGTTCATATCCGCGCATCCGCTCAAGGCGGTCCGCGACGCCCTGCGCGCCCGGGTGGACTGCACCTTGGCCGCGCTGAGCGAGCGCCGTGATCGCGACTGGGTGACGGTCGGGGGCATCATCACCCAGGCCAAGAAGATTCGCACCCGCAACGGCGACCACATGATGTTCGCCACCCTTGACGACCTCGAGGGAACGGTGGAGATCCTCGTCTTCGGCAAGGCCCTGGCCGAGTGCGAGCACGCTCTGGGCCTTGATCAGGTGGTCCTGGTGCGCGGCACCGTCGATCACAAGGAGGCGGGCAAGAGCTGCGTCGTGGTGCGTTCGGTCGACCCGTTCTCACCCAGCGAAAAGGAGGTGCGCCAGGCCACCGAGGCGGCAGCCCGGACCTTGGTGGCCCTGCCTGTGCACCTGCGTCTGGACGCTGCCCTGCTGCCGGCGTCAATCATCGACGAGCTCAAGGGGGTCCTCGAGAGCTTCCCCGGAGAGTCTGAGGTGGTACTGGAGATGAGCACGCGGGGCGGCGCCCGGCGCCTGCGCCTGGGGCCCGAGTATCGGGTGACCCCCACTCCCACCCTGCACGCCACCCTGGCCCACGTGCTCGGGGCGGCCGTCCTCGCCCGCTGAAAGCCAGGCGGCGATCAGTCTCTCTGGCGCTGGCCCCGCTCGCGCAGCCTGCGGGCCGCGCCGACCTCCTCGCGAGTGGGACCCTTGCGGTCAGGTCCCGGCGTCTCCAGCACGCAGGGCAGCCCCTCAAAACGCGGCTCGGAGAGGAACACGGAGCACCCCTCCTCGCCCAGCACTCCCTCGCCGAGGTTGGCGTGGCGGTCGCGGTTGGAGCCCAGGGGGGTCAGGGAGTCGTTGACGTGCAGGGAGCCCACCCGCTGGGACCCGACCCGCGCCACGCAGTCGTCGAGCACCTCACCCAGCGCCTGGGCACCACGGATCTCATAGCCCGAGGCCAGCAGGTGACAGGAGTCCAGGCACACGCCCAGGCGCTCATCGCCGCCGGCGGCGTCGAGAAGGGCGGCGAGCTCAGCGAAGGTGCGACCGAGCGTGGCGCCGGAGCCGGCAGTGTTCTCCAGGTGCAGCGGACAGCGTTCTGAGCTGCGCAGGGCCTCGGCGATGACCTTTCCGGCCCTGGCGATGGCGTCGGGCACCGATCCGGCCTTGGCCGAGCCGGGATGCAGGACCACGGCGTGGGCGCCGATGGCGTCGCCCACGCGCAGGCAGTGCGTCAGGGAGGCCAGAGACCGCTGGGCGATATCGGCGTCCTCGCTGGCGCAGTTGATGAGGTAAACGGCGTGGATGAGCACGGCGTCGATGGTCGACGCCTCCAGCGCCTGGCCAAAGGCGGTGAAGTCCTCCTCGCCGTAGGCGGTAGGGCGCCACGCGCGCGGGGACTGATTGAAGATCTGAATGGCGTGGCAGTCGCGCTGCAGTCCCCGCTCCACGGCTCGCACCAGGCCCCCCGCCGGGGACACGTGGGCTCCGACTAGCATCCGGCTCTGA
>JAABUU010001693.1_pt1 | contig 35405 bp, 42 predicted proteins | sample 5559301 | NCBI WGS metagenome assembly JAABUU01 (sample SAMN10711884, study PRJNA513360) | rock metagenome | isolation source: Antarctica rocks | place: Antarctica: Victoria Land, Richard Nunatak white
GTCGAACATTCCCGAACCCGGGCACACCCTGCACCGCTCCAGCTGGCGACGACGACACCAACAACGCGCCAAACAATGCCACTATCGACGACGAGGACACCTACCTCAAGTGCGACTGTAGTACTAGGCGGTGACCGGCACGTCGGGGAAGTAGGTGTGGTCGGGGGTCAGCCGGAGCTCCGCTCGAAGCTGTACTTCGCGGTCTTGTAGCGGATCGCCTGCCAGGCCGTCTCGATGTCCGGAACCCGGGCGCCCGTGCACAGCAAGTCGAGGTACTGGCCGATGAGCGTCTCGGTGCGCATCGCATTGAGCACCGGCCACGGTACGGTGAAGTCGTTGTCCTGGCTGTCGAACCCGAGCAGGTCGTAGGACCAGCCAAGGGCTAGGTCGCCGAGCAGGATCGCGCCGTTCGCGCCGAGCGCTTCCGCGTTGGGGTGGTCGCTGTGCCGGTTGGCGAGCACACGATGGGCGGTGAGCCGGCCGCGGCGCAGGTCCGAGTTGTCCATTACGTCGTCGTGAATCAGCGCGAACATATGGAACAGCTCCAGCGATGCGGCCATGCGGAAGACCACGTCGGGTGGATCCTGCTCGCTCACCCCGTGCCAGCCGATCACGCACAAGATGGGTCGGATCCGTTTACCCCCGGCGGACAGCATCTCGCGAAGCAGCTCGATGAACAGCTCCAGATCGGGCGCGGTCGCGATCCGTTCCTGGTCATCGAGGAAGCTGCCCAGTATCGAGTCCACCCTGGTGCAAACCTCCGAGAAGTCCAGCGCATCAGAGAATCCCGGGGCCCTCACATCGGCCACCGCCTCGGGATCGGCCCGATTAGTTCCACTCCGCGCCCAAGGCCTCGGCGGCAGCGACTCCAGATCGGCAGCCGGCCTCGTGGAAACCGTTGCCGTGGTAAGCGCCGGCCCAGGCGAGACGGGAGCCCGACAGCTCGGCCAGCCTCTCCTGCGCGGCGAGGCTGTCGCGGGTGAACACGGGGATTTCGTAGAACTCGCGGGTGATCAGCTTGGCCGGGTCCACCGTGTCGGTCGCGTTGAAGCTCTTGATGTACCGCGTTGCGGTCTCCAGGTATAGCGCCTGCGTGGAGTCGACGTGGCAGTCGGCGAACATCGGGTGTGGCGTCGCGCAAGTCAGATGCATCATCAGGCCGCCGGTGCACCTATCGGGTAGCACGCTGGCGTCCGTGTGCAGGGCGACCTCAACCCGAGCGTATTCGAAGGCCCCGAGGAGCTCGCGTTCGGTGTCGCTCGGCCGGTCCAGCATGCGCAGCGCCTGGGGCGGGTGGACGGCGATGACTGCCTTGTCGAACGCCCGGACTGTGCCGGAGGCGGCGCGGACGTCGACTCCGGTGCCGGTCCGAGTCACCGACCTGACCGGGGTCGAGGTGAGCACTCGGGTCAGTCCCCTGGCGACCAGGTCGATGTAGGTGTGGCTACCGCCCTTGACCACACGCCAGGCCGAGCTCGATTCCGGGGTCATGAGCGGGCCCATCGTGTCGGCGAGCATGCGCATGGGCATCCGGGCGAGGTCGGTGGGATTGAGCAAAAACCAGGGCCCAAGGCGTGGCAGCAGGTAGTGGCGGATGAAGTAGTGCGAGTAGGCGTTCTGAATGAGGAACTCGTCCACGGTCAGCCCGGTGCCCGGCGTGTCGATGAGCGCACCAAGCTGCGTTCCGAATCGGTCGCGGTCCGCGGCGAAGGTGCGCCAGACGGCCTCCGACGCGTCAGGGGGGCGCGGGGGCAGGCCGTCAGCGCCCAGGGTATCGCTGCCCAAGTGGCTGAACTGACAGTCAGCACACACCGCGTCTGCCGACTGGAGTGACGGATTGCTCTTGATTCCCAGCTCCCCGAAAAGCCGGGCGACGTACGGGTAGGTCACCTCGTTGTACGCCACGAACCCCAGGTCTATGGGTACCGCCCCGTTCACCAGGTAGGTGTGGGCGTTTCCGCCCAACCTCGCGTTCGCTTCAAATACTGTGACGTCAAATTGTTGTTGCAGGACATGTGCCGCTGTCATTCCGGAAATACCGGATCCGATGACCGCGACAGATTGACGCACCCGTTTTAACCCCCTCCCGGTAACCGCCATTCATGCCAACAATGACAGCATGTCACGACTAGACGCTACGTTTGTGAACAGCCGACGTCAAGAGACGTGATATGGATTAAATGTCCCGTTTTCGGGGGCGCTGCGTGGACCTGGCTGCGATTGCACGACACTGGTACCGGATGTGAGGAGCGAAGCGGCCGGTCGATCAGTCGCCCGGGTCGGGTGCGGCGACCCGGGCACCAGCCGTGGGCGGGTCGCGGGACTAACAATAGAGTCGACGTGTCAGGATCGGGTCAGCCGGGAGTTCGGAGTAGGTTCGTGAACGGTTCCGTCCCGAAGGTGGTCGTGGTCGTTCCTACCTACAACGAGCGGGACAACTTGCCGGTCCTCGCCGGTCAGCTAGCCGAGCTGGACGTGGCGGACCTGCACCTACTGGTGGTTGACGACAACTCTCCCGACGGCACCGGCACGATTGCCGACGAGCTGGCAGGCGGGTCGGCGGACGGCCGGGTGAGGGTGCTGCACCGCACGGTCAAAGATGGCCTTGGCCGCGCCTACATCGACGGGATGAGCAGGGCGATCGAGGCGGATGCGGACATCGTGGTCCAGATGGACGCCGACCTCTCCCACCCCACCTCGGTGATCCCGAAGATGGTGAACCTGCTGGAGAACTCCGAGGTGGGCGTGGTCATCGGATCGCGCTACGTCGAGGGCGGATCGACCGCGTCGGTGTGGCCGTGGCACCGCAAGGCACTGTCCGTCGGGGCAAACCTCTACGTCAACGCGGTACTGCACCTGCACGTCAAAGACGCGACCGCAGGATTCAAGGCGTGGCGCGCAGAGACCCTGCGCGCCATCAACCTGTCCTCGATACGCAGCACCGGCTACTCGTTCCAGGTCGAGATGAACTACCGGGCGACCAAACGGGGCGTGCGCATCGTCGAAGTGCCCATCCACTTCGAGGAACGCAGCACCGGCACGTCCAAGATGAGCTTCTGGACCCAGCTAGAGTCCGTCGCCATGCCCTGGCGGCTCCTGTCCCGCATGAGCTAGCGGTACCTGTCGATACTGACGAGCTTGCCGCAACGAGGCGGTCAAGATCGGTCGGTATTGACTTGGAGTACGGCGGTTGTGGAACCCCACAAGTCGGTTCCGATTCGGGGGCCCACTCCGGCACTAGGTCAACTGTTAGTTGACCTAGTGCCGGTGTCAAAGTAGCGTTGACGCTGTGGAGGTCAGCAGGTCCGCCCTCAAGCACGGGCTCTCGACCGCCGACATCACCCACGCGTGGACCAACGCGCTACGCCTGGTCGAGTACGAGTACGCCGGCGACGAGCGGCTGCTGGTGATCGGGCCTGATCGCCACGGCCGTCTCCTCGAGCTCGTGGCCGTCCCGGCGGTCGCCCCCGTGCTGATCATCCACGCCGACCTGCTGCGACCGAAGTTCTACGACTACCTGAGGTGAGATGCCATGGCCCTGACGACGAACAGCACTAACCACGGGCTCGACGACCTCGACCCGTCGAGCATCCCGGCGCGCGACGCCGTGCACTTCCGACACATCATCGCCGCCCGCGCCGCCCTGGACAACGCTGACCGCCAGCTGCACGAGGCCGTCGCTGCCGCCCGTCGCGACGGCGACTCCTGGACCACCATCGGCGCCGCTCTCGACATCACCCGCCAAGCCGCCCAACAGCGGTTCGGACGACCCTGACAACCGATGCCACGGTCGCGACGAGCTGACCAGACGGGCTACTCAGGAACCTCGCTCGGGTGGGCCAACACGACCCACGACTGGGCGGCGGCGTCCGATGTCGAGCACCTGCAGCAGATCGCCCGCTCGCCCGAGGTGTACGCCCCGGGCGGGATGGCACATCTCGTGCTCGAGGTCCTCGCCTACACCGAGGACGAGGCGGCATCACAGGAACGCCGGGGGCAGGTCGTGGTCACCAGGCACCGTGACGGATCCCTGTCAGTCTCCGACGACGGTCGGGGCACCGACACCCGCGTCGACCGTCGCGGGCGCCCCGTCGTCAAGCCGGTGATGTCGACCCTGACCTCCGCTTCTTCGACGACCCGTCCGCGCAGACACTGCCCGACGGGCATCTCCGCCGCGGCATGTCCGTCGTGACGGCCCTGAGCCTCTGGCTCGTGCACACCAACCGCCGAATGAACGGCTCATGGACCCGCCGCTACAACCTCGGCGTCCCCGACGCGGAACCCACCCCGATCCCCGAGGACGGCACCACCGGCACCACCGTCCACTTCCTCCCGGACCCCGCGTTGACCACCCCCGCCGGCGCCGGCCCCGGCCCCGGCCCCGAGGCACAGACCCACTACTCGGCCTTCCCGAACATCGACGTTCTTCTCCGGGCTGACCCGCCGCCCTGAGGAAGGCCGGACTTCGCTCCGGGACTCCCCCCTTGCCACTGTTGTCGGCCTCGCTGGAGCCGACGACCAACCGATCGCGCCCGAGCCCCACCGTGGTCGGTCAGATCGGTTCTCGTCGACAACACGCCTTACACTGACTCCTCGGCGTCTTCGCCGGCACGGGCTTGGCGGAATACGTGTCGGAAACCCTGTGCGAGTTGCACCGTCGTGTCGGTGAGTTCCTTTACAGTTCCGAGGCGTGACGAACTATCGCCTTGGCTACGCCCGCGTATCACGGTTGGAGCAGAACCCAGAATCCCAGATCGACGCGTTGAACAAGGCCGGGTGCCACGAGGTGTTCGTCGACCGGGCGTCCGGCGCCAAGACGGCACGGCCCGAACTCGACCGGCTGCTGCACCAGCTCCGGCGAGGCGACGCCCTAGTCGTGGTACGGCTAGATCGCCTCGGCCGCAACATGTCCCACCTGATGGCGACCGTGACCGAGCTGGGGGAGCGCGGCGTCGACTTCTGCTCGTTGACCGAAGCGATGGACACCGCCACAGCCGGGGGCCAGCTCTTGTTCGGGATCATGGCCTCGCTCGCCGGCTTCGAGCGTCAGCTCATCCGGGAACGCACGTTGGCTGGTTTGGCGGCGGCTCGATCCCGCGGTCGCATCGGTGGCCGGCCACCGACGATGACTCCGGACAAGCTCGCCGTCGCCCAGCAGATGCTGCAGTCCGGGGCCTCGAAGACCCTCATCGCGGAAACGATCGGGGTCTCCCGGCCAACGTTGTATGACCATCTACGGCGCACCGCGCCGATTCCCGAGGTAGTCGTCTGAATGGTCGACCCTGCGGTCACGCGGCGTGAGTCGGCCCGGCCCGGCCCGGGCTGGCTGACCGATTATCCGGCGTTGCTGGCGCAGTGGCATCCCACCCGGAACCCGGGTTGCGATCCGGGGACGCTCCGCGGCGGGTCGGGGCGCCGGGTGTGGTGGCGGTGCGAGGCGGGCCATGAGTGGCAGACCCGCGTGGCCAGTCGGACCAACAGGGGCAGCAGGTGCCCGATGTGCGCGGGCCGCCGGGCCAGCAGCGGCCGCAATCTCGCGGTGACACACCCGGACGTGGCGGCGAGCTGGCATCCGAGCCGGAACGGGGAACTGAGCCCCGCCGAGGTGGTGGCCGGATCGCGGCGCCGAGTGTGGTGGCGGTGCGCGGTCGGGCACGAGTGGCAGGTGACGGTCGGCCACCGGGTACGGCGTGGTTGTCCGTGCTGCCCGGGGTGGCGGGTGTCGCCGGAGACCAGCCTGGCGGCGGTGCGCCCCGAGCTGGCCGCACAGTGGCACCCCACCCGCAATGGGGAACTGACCCCGGCCGAGGTGCTGCCGGGCTCGGGCCGGCGGGTGTGGTGGCACTGCGAGGAGGGGCATGAGTGGCAGACCACCCCGGCGAGCAGGTGCCGGGGCGCCTGGTGCCAGCAGTGTTCCTACGCGGCCGATCGTCGTGTTACCGAGCCGCTATCGGTGACGCACCCGGAGTATGCGGCGCAGTGGCACCCCACCCGCAACGACAGGCTCACCCCGGATCGGATCACCTACGGCTCTGGTCGCCGGGTGTGGTGGCGGTGCGCGGTGGGGCATGACTGGCAGATCACGGTCACGAGCCGCACCCTGGGCCGCACGGGATGTCCCTACTGCGCGGGGCACTGCGCGTCGGCGATGCACAACCTCGCCGTCGACGACCCGACCCTGGCGGCGCAGTGGCACCCCACCCGCAACGGCGACCTACGCCCCGAGCAGATCACCCCGAACATGTCGGGGCGGTCGGTGTGGTGGCAGTGCGAGGCGGGCCATGAGTGGCAAGCCAGGCCCGATCAGCGGCACGGAGGGAGACAGACAGGGTGCCCGTACTGCGCCGGCCGGTTGGTTCAGGCGGCGACCAGCCTGGCCGCAGTCGCACCCGAGGTGACCGCGCAGTGGCATACCAGCCGGAACGGGGACCTGCGACCGGAGGAAGTGCTGGCCACGTCGGGGCGCCGGGTGTGGTGGCACTGCGGGGTGTGTGGTCATGACTGGGCGGCGGCCATCAGTGACCGCACACGCGGTACTGGCTGCCGGGTGTGTGCGCGCACAGAGATCGTTGGCCGAGCGCTTCCCCGCCGTAGCCGTTAGGAACCGGGGGTGGGCACCGCCCCACCCCCGGGGGGAGGAGGGTGCGGGCGGTGTCGCGGTCCGCACACGGGGGGTTGGCGAACCGCGCCCGTGTGCGTCAGACGCAGCCCCACAGCACGGGCACGTCAACGATAACGCGAATGATCACCCACTGCCCGCAGGGTTCGCGGCGAGCGAAAACCCACCGAGTCGTCAGTCGTCGCCGAGCACGTCGCGGAGGCCGGTGAGCATGTCGAGGAGGATGTCGACGTTGCCGATGGCCCGCACGAGACACTCGCGGGCGGCTTCGATCTCGGCAAGACCGTGCTCGGCGTTCTCCACGGTGGGCACCTGACCTCCACCGCTGACGCCGAGGAGCCGGTTCAGGCCTTCGGCGGCGTGCGCCGCCGCCAGGGGGATGGGGCCGGTGGCGGGGTCCTGCGCGACCAGCCGCAATGGCCCAGACACCCGCAGCGCCTGCCATTGCAGGAACCCGACCAGCTTCTCGGGATCATCACCGACGCCGGCGGTGTCCAGTTGCTGGCGGTGCGCGGCCGCCAACTCCACCGCACCATCGGCGAGGGTTTCGGTGAGCATCGCCTCGACCTGGACCGCACCCAGTAACGCGTTGACCAGCCGCAGCTGGTATCCGTTCGCGCCCCACCGGGCGGCTTCCTGCGCATGCTCGGCGCCGGTGTTGGTGCCGGTGTACACGCCGAGGGCGGTCATCGCCGCGGCCAGCTGCTGCGCACTCGCGAGTTCCGGCCCCATGAGCGCCCACCCTAAAGCACGGGCGCTGCGCGCTCGTCGACCGCGAAGCCGACGTGGGACGTCGAAACTGACGCGCCCGCCCGGAGGGAGCGGTGCCGTTCGTCTTCGGTCAGTCCGCCCCAGATGCCGTAGTGCTCGGGCACCCATTCGGCGTGCGCACGGCACTCGGTGATCACCGGGCACTTTCGGCACACTGCGATGGCTTCGCTCTCCCGGCGCCGCCGCTGCGGGCCGCGTTCTTGGCGGGGGTGGAAGAACATGTTGGTAGGTAGCCCGCGGCAGGCAGCCTGCTCGCGCCACCGCCACGGCATCGCAGCGCTGGGTGTGGACACCGGCTGGCGGGGGCTTGCTCGGTGCGAACCACGACGATGCTGCGCTGGGCGGGGAGCTACGGGCGGTGCGGGCATCAGGAAGCAACCTCCAGGTGTCGCGTCTTATGCGGGCGAATCGCGGTCGGTCGGTTGCGAGCGCCCGATCGGTGTCTCGGTCTCCCGGCGGCTGTAGGACGCCCCTATCTCAGCAGAGACGCGACCGCGGTCACCGTTCGCTCGGCGAGGGCATGACATAGCCCCGGGGTGCCCAACTGACCGAGGTCAGAAAGAGGGCCGTTATCCACGGGGCGATGCGCTGAATCGTACGTGGCGCTGGCGGACCCGATCAGCTCACACCGCGGCGCCGGCGTCGGGCACCACGGCTGTTGTCTCCGGTGCTCCTCCTTGTGCACCATCGATCCTGAGTATAACCTTGGTTATAGAGAGGGAGGGTGATGTGGCTATGACGATCACCGCGCCGGTACGACCGGCAGCCGATCCGCTCACTGCCGCGCGGGCGGCGAAGGAGTTGGCGGAGCTTCGCTTGCTGCGTGAGGCGCTGCGCGCGTGGGAGGCCGGGCGTGCTCAGGTGGCGATCGCGGAGGCGTTGGGGGTTTCGCAGGCCGCGGTGAGCAAGATGCTCGTCCGCGCCCGGTTGGCATCGGAGGTTGTGGGTGATACGCCGTGGGAGGTCGCGCTGCGCTACGCCGCGGGAGAGCTGAGCAATCAGCAGATGATCGAGACGCTCACGGCCTGGCCGTGGACCCATGACCATTTCCTCGACGCCGACAGTGCGTGGCCCGAGCAGTACGTGCGGGGCAGCTGGCAGGACGTGGTGCGGGCCGCGGACGAGGGATACCTCAGCCGTGAGGACTACGCCGAGCTGTTCGAGCGCACCGCTTGATGGTTGGCGGTGCCGATGATCTGCGGGAGCACGTCGCCGCCGAACTAACCGAACTCCTGGCCTATCACGGCCCGTTGTCGCCCTCAGGTGCGCGCTCCACGATGATGGCGCCGCAGAACTTCCGGCACGGTGACGTCACGCCGGCGCGCCGCGAGCTATGGCAGGAGCTGCGAGGGCGCTACTTGGCTCGCCAGCCCAACGTGGTCGGGGAGGGCCGGGCGGCGTTGCTGACGGCGGGGGTGCCCGGGGCCGGGAAGTCGCGTGCGGTCGACCAACTCGGCGTTGTCGATGACGGCTGGCGCCGTCTCGATGCGGACGTGGTGAAGGACTATCTCATCGAGGACCTGGTGGAGGCCGGTCGCCACGAGGACCTACTCGGCGAGCTGCTCGCCGATGGTTACCCGATCATGCCTGCCGAGCTGGCCACGCTTGTCCACGAGGAGTCCGTGGTGTTCCTCGACCAGCTGCGCGTCCATTGTCTGTCCCGCGGCGAGAACGTCGTCATCGAGGGCACGTTGTCGTGGCCCCCGGCGGGAGAGCGGTTGTTGGGCGAGTTGGTACGCCGCGGGTACCGCGAGGTGAGCATCCTGGACGTCGAGGTGGCCTCCGGTGTCGCCCACGAGCAGGCGCGCCACCGGTGGTGGCGCGGACGCCAGGACCGCATCGCCGGGCACGGGCTGGGCGGCCGATTCGTCCCGGCCGAGGCGATCGACCGTGCCTTCCCCGACCCGGCCGATCGGTACAGTGTGTGCGCAGCCAATGCCCGCGCCTTGTTCGACTCGTCAACCGCCCGGACGCTTCCGGTCATCACACTGACGGTTTATGACTCGACGGGACCGGTCCCGGTGTCGACGACGCAGCAGCGGAACGCAGGCCACCTGCACAGCACACGCGGTACGGAGCGGTCGACGTCGGAACCCGACTCGCCGCCATCGGCGGCGCAACTCGCGCGGCGTTTCCTCCCCACCACGGCACCACCGCGGGCGTCGGCGCCGAGCGGGCAACAGCCGCCGTCACCACGCCGGCCGCCTTCGCCACCGAGCATGTCGTTGTAAAGAAGATCACCCGAACGTTTAGCTCGACTGATCGGATTTACGCCACCTCCACCGGTTCCGGATCAGCGCCAGGCAGAGCCGTGATTGTCGGTCGGTGGCCTCGGTGGGCTACCGCGATAAGCAAGCCACCGATGGCCACGGGTACCCCGACGACGATCGCGTCTTTCTGCCACCCCGCAACGTGGAGAGGGTTCGTTATCCCGACCAGGAAGTCCCAGGCGAAGTGGGCGATGATGATCGGCCAGACTCGGCGCATCCAGAGGTAGAGCGCGACGGTGGCGATCGCCCACGGTGCCAACGCGAACGCCGGCGGTCCGTAGTAGAGGTGGTAACTGACTCGGATGACCACCAGCACCGCGCCGACTACCCACAACCCGGCGGTGCGCCACCGCGGGTTGGCGATCGCCCACTGGTGACGGGCGGCAGTGTCGGCGAGGATCGCCCCGAGGCAGATGGGTACCGCGAGTGCGCATACTTCCTCGACGAGACCGGCACCGATACCGGTCGCAGCGGCGGCATAGATTCCGGCGGGCGATAGCGAGCTGGTGAGGTCGGGCGCGGTGTCGCCGAGATGTGGGCCGGCCATCGGGGGCCACACATTCGCGGCTACAGCCCACGCGAATCGGCCCAGGGCGTCGACGACGGTCAGCACGATCAGCGCGATCCCGATCGCGGCCACCAGTGACAGTCCCCGGCGGTGGACCGTGAGACGGGGGGCCGGGAACCGATGCCCGTCTTTCGCGCCGCGACCAGCACCCCACTACCTATGCCGGCGAGGAACGCGTAGCTCAGCATCAGCCCTGTTGCCGCACGGGTCGTAGTCGCAAAGCCGTGAGTTTGGACGTGGATCGTGTACAGCTGCGCCCAGCCAGCGACACCGCCCCAGATGCTTCCCGCGATGAACGTCCCCGCCGCGATCGTCGACACAGCCACGGCGATCCAGAACGCTACCGTCGGCGCCTTGGGCCACCGGCTCGTCACCAACGACTGAACCTCTCGCTTCTCTTGCCTGGCCGCGAGCATCACTTGGCGCGGCCACGACGAGTCGCTCGACTCCTGCATGCGGGTCACCAGCAGCCGTAGCGTCGGGCACGTTCGGCGCGTGCTGCGCCCGTGGCGAGCAGCGCGAGGAGCACAGCGCCCATCAGAGCTGTCACGACGGCCCCGATGGTCCGGCCGGGTGGCGTGGTGATGGTGTAGGCCGTACCCACACCGCAGACGGTGGCGATGGTCAGGGCCGCAACGTGCCAGCCGACGAGGTGGGAGTAGTGCCACCACCCACGGACCTGGTGCGGCAGCGTTGGACTCATCGTGCTCACCTAGGCGACCGCGGCCGACGACGACTGCTCGCCAACTGGGCGATCTGAATCAACCGGACTCGTCGGAGTTGTCGTCTCGGTGACTTGTGGCTCAGGTTGAGGGGCGCGGCGTTGGGTGGGTGGTTTGGTGTAGCCCATGCTGCGCAGTTGCGCCGGAGTCCAGCCCGCCGTCTTGGCGGCGTTCCACGCGGCAGCGTAGGTGGTGTTGGCTGTGGTGACGTGCTGCTCGGCGTCGGCGATCACCGTCGCCGCTTCCGTCTCGGCAGCGCAGCGTATCTCGTGGGCTCTGTCCTTGGCGGTCTGCACGACGTCGGCAGCGGCTTGCTGCTCGGCGTGCGCGGCACCGAGGTCCCCGGCCGCGTCCACCAGGGTGGTGCCCAGGGTTTCCTTGGCGGCCTTCTCGGCGTCGCGTCGGGCTTTGCGGGTATCAGCCATGACTGCTCAACTCCCTTCATCAGCGTCTTCGCTGTCGGCCGTCGGTGCGGGAGTCACCTTAGGTGCGCACCGTGCTTAGTGTCCGCCCGAAGGCGGACCAACCCAAGCACCTACGTACGGCGAAGAGGCGTCGACAGCAAGCGTCCCGCTATCAAGATAGTCAAATGCGTAGCATTTGGGTAGCCCCCGTGGGCGCCGGCGGCGCATAATCGCGGGGTGCGCATCGTTTCCGCTGTCGGCCCGGGCGCGAGCCTGCCCCTGCCGGGGCGCGAAACCGGTGCGCGGCGACCGGGCGCGGTCGAGGAAGAGCGGGTCGAACTGTGACTGTCGAGGACGCGGCGGAGCCGTCCAAGAGCACCCGGAAGCGCACGCACACCGTGGGGGAGGTGCGCCGGAGGAAGGCGGTCAACGTCCGGTTCGACGCCGCGGAGTACGCCGACCTCGCGGCCGCAGCGGCGCGGTCGGACCTGAGTCCGACCGCCTACGTCGGGACCGCGGCCCTCGCCGCGGCTCGGGGCACGGAGCCCCCGGGTGCGCCGGCGCGGGAAGCTTTGGTCGAGTTGATGCAGGCCCGGACCGCGGTGGTGCGGATCGGGGTGCCGGTCAACAAGTTGGCGGCCACGGCCCTGTCCGGCGGTGAGGTGACGGCGGCGCAGGTGGAGGCGGCGTCGGCCGCGGCCCGCCGGTCGGTGGCGCGGGTGGAGGCAGCGGCGGCGACGGTGCACCGGAGGATCGGGTGATCCGCCGGGTGTTCAAGGGCGCCTCCTCCTACGGGTTGGTCAAGTACCTGTACGGCGAGGGTCGGCGTAACGAGCACACCGATGCGCACATGATCGCCAGCTGGGATGGAGACCCGGCCGGGTTGGAACCGGAGTTCATCGAAGCGCGCGGTCGCCACGACGTGTCGCCGTTGGTGCGCCAGCTGGAGCAACCGGTGAAGGCGTGCGAGCGGGCACCGGAGCAGTACGTGTACCACCTGGTGTTCAGCAACGACGAGTCCGATCGCCGGTTGTCGGATGAGGAGTGGGGCCAGGTGTGCCGGGCGGCGATGGACCGTACCGGCATCGCCCCGGCCGATGATGCAGCCGGGTGCCGGTGGATCGCGGTGCGGCACGCCGATGATCACGTGCACGTGGTGGCCACCCTCGCGCGGGAGGATGCCCGCGCCCCGTCGTGGTCCCGCGCTCCGGGGGCGAAGTCGTTGTGGCGGGACTACGCGAAACTCGGCGACGTGGCGCACGAGTTCGAAGCGAAGTTCGGGCTGCGGTCAACCGCCGGCCGCGACGACAACACCGCCGCCGCGCGGCCCGGGGTGAAGGAGCAGGTGACCGCCGACCGCGCCGGGCGCACCGTGTCCCCGCGGGTGAGTTTGGCGCAGAAGGTGCGCACCGCCGCGGCCTCCAGTGGCGGTTTCGGCGAGTTCACCGACCACCTCGCGGCGGCGGGGGTGACGGTGTGGCCGCGGATGTCCACGCGCAATCCGGAGGAGATGACCGGGTACTCGGTGTCGCTGAACGACTGGACCAACGCCGCCGGACAACCAGTGCGCTTCGGCGGCGGCAAACTCGCCCCCGACCTGTCCTGGCCGAAGCTACGCGCCCGCTGGGAACCCACCACCGGCACACCTCCGCCCCCCGGCCGGGCGAGCACGGCACCTCAGTCGGAGTCGCCGCGCCCGCGGGGTCCGCTCAGCGATGATGATGCGGCGCGGGTATGGGAGGAAGCCGAGCGCATCGTCCGCGACGCCGCGGACCGCATCGGCGCGGACGCGCATACCGATCCCGACGCGGCCGCAGACGCGGCGTGGGCCGCATCCGACACCCTCACCGGCGCCGCCGCGGGCATCGAAGGGGAACACGGTGGGCCGCTCACCGACGCCGCCGCGGCGTTCGAGCGTGCCGGACGGGACACCTACCGGCGCACCCCGACGCGCAGTGACACCGGCACCGCGCTGCGCTCGGCGGGGCGGATGATCACCCTGCTGGCCGCCGGATCAACCCACCCGGCGGCACAGGTCGCGGCACTGACCACCGCCCTCGCCTCCCTGACCGCTGCGGTAGCGGACCTGCGAACCGCGCAGCAACGGCTGCACCAAGCCGAGGACGCCCGCGCCGCGGCGGAGCGCCTCCGAACCGTCGCACCCATCCCCGCGGCCACCGTGGCAGCTCCGCGGCGGGCACCGAATGCGGCGGACATCGCCGGACGCAGCTTCAAGCCGGGACCGTTCCGCGTGCACAAGACCAAACCCAGCAGCACGCCACGGAAGGATGATCCCGCGGCGAAACGGCGAGCTGGCCCGCAGCACGGTCGCGGGCCGACGCAGTAGACAACCACAGGGGGACCGGGAATGCAGCGCACCCAACTGGCGTCCGAGCCGGCACCGCCCGATGACACCAGAGGGCGGTGGGCGACGCCGCTCCTGGCGGCTCTGCGGCTGGTCGTGGTTGCTGGTTTGCTCGCGCTGCTGTCCGTGGTCACGGCGGCCCGGCCGCTGGCCGGTCTCATTGTTGGGGTCATCTTCGCAGTCCTCATCGTGTTGGTACACCTGCCCACGGCGGAGCTCTCGTGGGCCGGAGTTGGGCGCAACCTCCGCCGCACCGGGCGCACGCTCGGCCTGTGCTTGCCCGTCTCCCGCGGCGGTGGGCGGGCACGGTTACCCGGTCTGGTGGGGTGGCTGCTGGTCGCGCCCGCAGCTGTGGCGTTCCTCCTGTGGTGGTACGACCTCTGGGTGGTGGCGGTGCTACCGGCACCCAGCGGCGGCGAGGTCGCGGCGAGCGCGCACCGGGCTCAGGTGGGCACCGCTCACGGCGTCCTCGGCGCGTTGAACGTGGCGTTTCTCTCGGCGGCACTGCCGGAGGAACTCGTGTTTCGGTCGTGGATTCTTGTCGGTCGCCGGTTCCTGGCCGTCGAGCGCCGCGGCGTCAACGGCCTCATTCTCGCAGCCCTGATTGCCGCATCAGTGATTCCGTTCGCCTTCGCCCATCAGACGTACGGGGAGGTCAACATCGTCTCGGCGCTGGGCGGCGGCCTGCTGTTCGCGCTCCTGGCGGTGGGCTCACGCTCGTTGTGGCCCGCGGTCCTCGCGCACGGGTTCCTCGATGCGGCGATCCTCATCGCGGCACTGCCCCACTGAACCGCCCAAGTCGGTACCCCCGCCACTGGAGCGGGGGTACCGACCCTCAGATCGCCGTGCTCAGCGGCGTACGGCACCGGTCCGGTAGCTCGCTGCCGCCGCCGCCGTCACCGGCTCGGGCCGCGAACGTGGACTCGTCGCGGGAGCTGGGCGGTGGGTGGCCCGGGTGCTGCGGGCGGCGATATCGGCGGCCGTGGGAGGTAGGTGTTGGCCGCGGTCGAGGTCGTCGCGCCGATCGCGGCCTGAGGCTCGCCCCAACGCATCGGTGTCCGTCACGGGGATGGCCTCGACGACGGAAGTTCGCAACATGCCGGCATCGAGACCGGTCTGGATGGAGACGGCCTCGATCTCGCGGAGCCAGGTGTCGGCCGGGGCCTGCTGGAGGATCGCGCCCGCATCCCGCGCCGCGGTGACTTTCTCCTCGGGCAGGCCCAGGGTGCGACCGGCCAGGGTCGCCTCGACGAGCTGGCGGCCCATCGGTTCCGCGGTCACGACCGCCTCGACGAGGACGGCCGGACCGTGCAGCTGCGCCGTGGAGGCGGGGTCCAACCCGGCGGGCAGCACCGTGGCCCGGGGGTCGAGGCGGTGCCCGGTGAGCTGGGTGTAGGCGCGGGCAGCGGCCTGCTGCCCGGCAGGGTCGGCGTCGGTGGCCACGACCACCCGATCCGACCCGGCGCCGAGGGCGGTGCGCAGCTGGGCGGCGTGGGTGTCGGTGAGCGCGGTGCCCAACGGGGCGAGGCCGCTCATCATCCCGCCGGAGGCCACGTCGACGGCGAGGGCGTCGATCGGGCCTTCGACCACCACCGCCAGGCCGCCACGGTCCAGGGCCGCCCGCCCCTCGGCCAGGCCGAACAGGTGCTCACCCTTGGTGTACAGCGAGGTTTGGGCGGTGTTGAGGTACTTCGGGTTCCGCGCGTCGGTGGGGGTGTCTTGCGCCGGGTTGCGGCGCCCCACGAATCCCACCACCGCGCCGCCGTCCTGCTCGGCGGCGGAGCGGATGGGCAGCATGAGGCGGTCTCGGAACCGGTCGACGACCCGGCCGGTGGAGGCCCGGGTGCCGAGGCCGGCACCGAGGATGTCGTCGTCGCTGAAGCGTTGCCCGCGGAGGTGTTCGGTCAGCGTGGTCCACCCGGGCGGGGCGTACCCGACGCGCGGCGGATTGGCCGTCTCGAGGTGGGCGGTGCCGAGCCGGTCGGTGAGGTAGGCCGGCGCCCACGATTCGGGATACTGGGCGCGGAAGTAGTCCATCGCCGCGGCGTTCGCGGCGAGGAGGCGCTCCCGACTTGGCGCGGTCTCCGCCGCTGGTGGGGAGGCTGCCGTAGCGCGCAGGGTGTCGGCGCGGTCGGCCCCGACCAGGGCACGGCCGGCGAGCTGCTCCGCGTCGACCACCGACGCCGCGGTGGTGGCGGGTTCGGTGGAGGTGGCCAGGTGGGCGTGGGAGGTGTCGAGGACCTGGTGGGCGGTGCCCAGTACCCGGGTCCCCGACGCGGCCAGGGCGGCATTGACGTCCCCAGTCTGCGCGGCCCACCCGGCGACATAGGCGAAGGTGTACTCCCCGGTGTCCAGGCCGTGATCGGCCGCAACCAGGAAAGCGACCGACTCTGCTTCGACCTCCCGGGCACCGCGGCAGCTCCCGGTTTGCCCGTCGGTGAAGTTCGCCGGGTCGTGCATCAGCACGTGCCCGAGTTCGTGGGCGAGGGTTTTCACCGCTTGGGCGTCGTCGACGTCCGAGCGCACCACCACCTCGCGGGTCGCGTAGGTAGTGTAGCCGTTGGGTCCGGCCTCACCGTCGATCGGCGCCCGGGTAACGGTGAATCCCGCGGCCTCGCACTGCGCGGTCAGCGCGTCCCACAGCCCGGCCGGGGCATGCCCGGCGAGTAGCTGCGGCATCGGTGGGGTGGGCAGCGGATCGCCGGTGGTCGAGGAGATGTCCCACACGTAGGCCGGGCGAAACCCCACCACCCGACGGCGAGACTCCGCTGCCGGTTCCCGACCGTTGGTGTCGTCCGCCGCCGGCGGGCGGGCAGTGCTGGTGCTCGCTTCCGGTTCGGTGCTGGTGGTGGTGGTGTTCTCGACCCTGCGGGTCACCGGGGCCAGGATCATCAGCCCCTTCTCACCCTTGGCCACCTGCCGGCCCAGCTCCTGCCACAGGTTGTACCCGGCCACCTGCGTGGCGTCCCGTTTCTGGGCGAGCAACAGCACGGTGTTGTTGAAGCTGTAGTTGTGGAAGCGCGCGGCCGTCTCCAACCAGGCCCGCCATTGCGGGCCGCTGGCCAGGGCCGCCACCTGCTCGGTGAGGGTCTCGTGCAGGGCGGCGAGTTTCGCCTCGCGAGCCTCCTCGGCTTTCGCGCGTTGCTCCGGGGTGCTCGGCCGCCGGTATTTGCCTGCCATCTCAGCTCACCGCGACTGCTGCTCGGTGCGAAGGTCCAGCTCGTCGAGGCGGCGCTGGTGGGCTTCGGCGGTGGCGGTGAGGTCGTCGATCTGGTCTTGCATGGCGGACAGGATCGCCACGAAATCCACCGGGACACTGCTCTGTTCGGTCATGGCAGGTGCTCCTTTTATCGGCTTAGGGTGCGGGTCTTGGTGGTGCGCGCTGCCGTCGAGGCGGTGTCGGTCTTGGTGCCGGCGGCCGGTTTCACCGCGGTGTACGGGCGGGGGTGGTGGTCGGCGGCGGTGTCGGCCGGGTGCGGGTTACCGGTCTCAGGCAGGCGCCGCGGGCGCGGGTTGCCGCCCAGCTCGGTGATGTAGGCCGAAGCGTCGTCCCGGCTCAGCTCCGCGATCTCGCCCGGGTCGGTGGGACGGCCCTCACCCGGTGGGTTGGTAGTGCGGTCGAGGAGGTGGTTGATGTACCGGACCTGCCCGTCCGTCGCCGACGCCGCGGCGGCCGCGGTGTCGGCGGTGTCCTGCCAGGTGGCTTGCTCATCGCGGCGTGGGGCCGCGGTGCCCACTCCTTCGGCGTGCTCGTCGACCTGTGGGGTGCTCAAGTCGTCGGGAATTCCTTCGCTGCGCCGGGCCAGGTCCGCCGCCGCGTCGGCCCGGGACTGCGCGTCCGCCGCAGTGCTGGACGATGCCGGGTCGGCCACAAACACCCGCGTCTGGCTCTCGGTGGCCACGTCGGCGAGGACGTCGCGCATCGCGTCGACCCGGCTGGTCCCGTCCGCACGCTGCTCGTCGTAGCGGGCCATGGCGTTCGGCGCCTGCTCCCGCATCCGGGACTCCACCCGTTCGGCGGCGATGTCCGCGCTCGGGTCGGTGTCGGCCCACCCCGTTGCCGCCCCCCAGGCCCGCCCCAGGTCGATCAGGCTCGCTTCCTGAGTCCACTTGGAGTCCAGTGCCCGGGAGAACACCACCCGGTCCGCGGCGTGCTGCGCGGTCCGCTCCGCCCGGGCCGCACCGGCGGCTTGCTGGGTGTCCCCGGCCCGGTTCTCCGTGCGGGGTGCGCGCAGCCGGATCACCGCCTCGGCGACCTGCACGGCGATCGCCAGGTGCTGCGCCAGCTTCGCCGACGCTTCCCGCTCTGGTCCTTCATCCATTGCCCCTACCTCCTTCGATGGTGCCGCGGGTTCCGCGGCTCAGTCCTCGGTCCAGTAGTCAGCCGGTGGGGCGGTCAGCGGCATCGGCGCCTGTTCGCTGTGCCGGTCAGGAGCACACGAGGCGAACGGCCCGGCGTCCGCGGCCAGCAGCACCGGGTTGATCGCGTCCAGGTAGGCGCGCACCCAATCGGCCATCGCCGTGTCGTCCTCCGACGCCCGGGCTGCTTCCCAGGTCCGCCACAACGCGGTCAGCCGCACGATCGCCTCCGGGTGCGCCCACCACGACGGGCACCACCGCTGGGTTTGGGTGATCTTGCGGATGTACGTCGGTGCGTAAACGTGCTCCACCCAGGTCTGCACGTCCGGGCACAGCGGCGGCTCCGGCTCTTCCTCTTCGACGACTTCCTCGGCCTCTTCACCGGCGGCCGCACCTGCCGCGGCCGCCAATCCCGTCGCCGTCTCCTGGTGCTCGACGCCCTCGGGGGCGTCGGCCGCGTCGGTGACATTCACCTCGGGAGGGTCCTGCTCTGGTGAGCTCACGGCAGTCCCCCGACGTGGTGCAAGTACTTGCCCCAGTTGGTGACCCACGCCGGGTCGGCGTGGTCGTCGCAAGTGAGCACAGCAAACACGGCGCGCTTCGGCCCGCCATGGACGCTGATCTGACCGCAGTAGTGCGGTACCATGCCGCGCGGGACGGGCGGTAGGGGCTGACCGGTGCACTCGCTGGTGCTCATGCCGATCGTCCAGCACCGGCCGAGGTCGATGGTGTGTCCTGGTCTGTGGTGGTGACGCGCTGGACCAGGGCGGTCTCGGCGCGTTTGTTCGCGGCACTGATCTCCGCTGCTCGTGGTCCCTCGTACCAGGGCATCAGCCGGATCATGGCCGGTTTGATGCCGGTGGCCAGCAGCACCGCCTGGTTCTTCTCCAGGGCCCGGACCTCGGCCGCGGGCAGGATGCGTTCTCGCCGCGTCGAGGTCGAGGAGCTCCCCCCGCCCTGGCCGCGGCTGTAGGAGAGCACGTCAATGTCGTGTTCGCCGATGACGCGGGAGATGTCTTCGGCGAAGTCGGCGTCATCGGCGCCGGAGCCGATGACCTTCACCGTGGCCGCGCCCCAGAGTTCTTTCATGCCGCCCTTGCCCCAGACCCGTTCCCCTTGGGCGTAGGACTGCAAGATCGCGATCGGCACGATGGAGCGGGACCCCATGTGGGAGTACTGCTCGGGCAGGTCGGCGATGCGGCAGATGTTGGCCACCTCGTCGAGCACCATGACCAGCGGTGGGTCGATTCGTCCGCCGCGGCGTTCCCCGGCGCGTTCGGCCGCGATGCGGACCTCGGTGGTCAGCGCGGACACGATCGCCGCCGCAGACGTGCCGCCCTTGACGGACTTCGACAACAGGTACAGCGTTCCGTGGGTTTCCACGAACTCGGCGGGGATGAACTCGTCCAACCCGGCTTGCGGGGTGACCCAGCGGGCGATGTCGTTGTCCCGCAGCGACGAGCACCCCGACCGTGCGGTGAAGTACACCGAGCCGCGGGTTTCCGGGTGCAGGCCTTGGGTGCCGGCCAGGGAGTTCGCGGCCGCGTCGTGGCCGTGCTCGCGCAGCAACCGCACCGGTTCCTCGGTGGCCTCGTCGAACAGCCACCGGTACACATCCAGCAGCGTCAACTGGCCCAGGTGGGCGGCGAACATCAGGTTGGACAGCAGCTCATTGGCGGCGGGTCCCCAAATCTCCCGGTTGCTGTCGTCGGAAACGGCCATCACGAACCCCCCGGCGAGGCGGGTGGCGTCGTCCATGCTCATCCGCCCACCGAGCGGGTTCCACCACCACGACTGCTGGGTGTGGGTGATGTGCTGGGGGTCGGCGATCCAGACCCGGCACCCTGTCGCTTTCTGCCGCAGCTCCGCAGTGGCCAGATACAGGTCGGACTTGTTGGAGCAGGCCAGCACCGCGCCGGGAGCGTCGAGGATGCTCGGCACCGCCAACGACGTTGTTTTCCCCGATCGGGGCGCGAACAGCGCCAAGATCACGTCCTCCCAGGACGTTTGCAGCACCCCGCCGGCGGGCAGCAGCCGGCCCAGGGTGATGCCCCGGTCACCGGTCGGGACCGCCGAGGGCTTGCGGTACTGCTCGGCCATGCCCGGGCGCAGTCGCAGCGCCGTCGCGGCCGCGGTATTGGTGTGCAGGGTGGCCACATCGCGGCGGGTGGCCATCGAGGCGGCTGCCGCCCGCGGTTTCCGTGCCCCGCGGATCAGCAGGGGCACCGGCACAGCGACCAGGGCCACCATCACCGCCAGCAGCGCCGCGGCGCACACCCACAGCGCAGCCGCCGGCACCCCGGGCCAGGCTTGTTCGTGGTGCACCAGGTCGGCCGCGCCCACGATCCGCCAGGCGGGTCCGGTGAAGCCGTGGCCACTGACCCCGGAGGCCAGTCGGCCACCCAGGAAGGTGGCGGTCGAGGCTGCGGCCACTGCCGCGAAGGCGGCCGGGATCAGCCACCACCCCCACTCGCCGGCACTGCCCCCGCGGGGTCGGACCTGCCCGCCGGCCGCCGCCCGGCTCACGACTCTTCCTCCCAGGCCTCGTTGGTGTTCTGCCCGCCCCACGCCTTTTCCACCGACGTGAGCACCACGTCGATGGGGATACCGGGGTCCTCGCTGGAGGACTTGATCAGGAACTTTCCCGCCCCGGGCGGTACTTCGCGTCGTTCCACCGCGGACACGCTCGTCGACCACCACGACTGGATCGCTGAGCGCTCGGCGTTGGTCAACGTCACCACGTCATCGAGGGCGATAAGTTCCTTCTTCGGCACGCCGCCGATGACGACGGCGCCGGCGCGTTCCTCGATGCCCTCGATCTCGCTGTTGCGGCCCGGGGCCAGGTCGCGGATGGAGTGGGTGATCATGATTTGCCCGACCCCTTGCGTGCGGTTCAACCGGGTCAGCTCGTTCACCCGGTCGGGTATCGTTCCACCCAGCCGCAGCACCCGCCACAGCTCGTCCAACGTGAGGCAGTACCGCCGGCGGGGGGCCAAGCCCTCATCGGCCAAGGCCTGATCGGCTTCGACCATCCCGTACATGTCCGACCAGGCGGCGATCATCACCGCCGCCAGGAACCGGGGGTCACCGCCCTTGATGTGGTGGGTGTCGATGTTCACCACCGGCGGGCGGTGCTCACTGCGGGGCACCCGCCGGGAGAACACGTCCCCGAACTGGCCGTCGAGCAACGCCCGCAGGGAGCGTTGCAGCGGGTCGATCAGCCGGTCGTAGGACTCATCCACACCGCGGTCGAGGATCACCGCCCGCACCTCATCGGGGCGCTGCTCCAGCAGTTCCGCGACATCGCGCAGCAGTGGGGCTTCCCCCTGGTTGCGCTCGTACAGCAACCGTAGGCACGCCGAGACCGCGGCCTCCTCGTAGTCGGCCACCGCCCCCTTGCGGCCCAGCTCGATCAGGGCGGCCACGCACACCGTGGCCTTGCCGATGGCCTCCGCCAGCAGGGTCGCCCCCGCCGCTCCACCAATCCGTGCGGCCGCCGCACCCATCCCCCCGGGGTCACACGGATTGACCGCAGCCCCGCCGGAGCGGCGCACGACCCGGTGCTCCCCACCCAGCTGCACGGTCAGCTTCACATAGTCCGGTTTGGTGTCGCCGGGAATCAGCAGCACATACCCCAGCGCCGACAGCCACAGCATCATCTTGGAAGACAACGTGGACTTGCCGAGACCGGGTTTGGCGATGATGAGGACCGACGGGTTCGCGATGCGGTTGGCCAGAAACCAGGACACGTGGTCGAAGCAGATCACCGACCGCGATTTCTGGTGCCGCCCGATCGGCGCCCCTTCCAAGGGGAGCTGCCCGGGGCTGGACCACGGGAACAGCCCGCATACCTGCCGGGACGTGCCCCGCCACTCCAAGGGCACCGGTACGAATGCCGTCCACCCACCACCAGGGGCAGGGATACCGTTTTTCAGGATGAACTTGCGGCGCGCAATCGGTCGTCCGCGTTTCGTGGTGGGCTTGGTCATCAGATTCCCTCGTTCCCTTAGAAGTGTTGGCGGGCGACGTGCGGCAACACGGACAAATCCGGGAGAGACAGGCCGATGCCCAGCGCACCCGCGAACGCCGCGGCTTGCGCGCCGCGGACCGGGGACAGCCGCAGCCGCGCCCGTCGTGCGGCGCGTTCCACCGCGGTGCAGGCCCGGTCGAACTCGGCGTCGTCGGTGACGGTCACCGTGACCATCACCGAGAACGTGACCACGCCGGCGCCGTCGGCTTCCTCTTTGGTGGCCTGTTCCGCCGAGCGCACATCAGCGGAGTCGTGGGCGTGGACGATGCCCTTGCGGCGCCCGGCCCGGTTGAGTGCGGATTTGTAGTCGGTGTCGACGACGTTCGCGGTGTCCCCGGCGTCCACCGGTCGGTAGAGCATCGTGACCCGCTTGCGGCGGGCACTGTCCAACGGACCCATCAGGCGTTCCATCAACGAGTCCCGCACCACACCCGGGGGCACCTTCAACGCTTCGTAGGTGCGGGACAGGCCCGAATCGTGCCGGTAGCTCATCCAGGTTTCGTCGTGCGCCGAGGGTCCGGCGTCGGTCCACTCCACGTGCGCCGGTACCCCTTCGGATTCGCTTTCGGCGAACTCGATCGCCGCCAACGGGTCGAACGCTTCCCGTGCCCGCCGGGCCAGCGCGTCCACCGACAGCGGCAACCCTTCCGAGGCCCCGGCCGCTTTCAATCCCACCGACAACCCCGGCAGGCGCCGCCCGACTTCTTCGGCGACGGCCGCGGCGGTTTGCTCGTTGCCTTTGCGGTCGATGCCCAGGCCTTTTTCGCTGAACGTCAACGCGACGTGGCCGATGGTGTCGGCCACGCCCTCGTGCAACTCCTCCGCGCCGGCGAACGCGACCCGGCGGGCGAACTCCGGGGCATCCGTACGCACCTGTGTGCTGACATGCGAGCGCAGCAGTGCCCCGGCGTTGGGGATGGTTTCCACGACCGCCGCGGCCTGCACCACCCCGCCTTCCTCGCCGAGCATCGTCAGGTACTCGCCCCACTCGGCGACCCACACATCGGTGGTGTCGGTGTCGACCAGGGCGCCGCCTTGGGCGGCGACCCGCAGCACCACCGCCCACTGCCGGGAGGCGGGGACCTCGATCAGGGCGAAGTCGCGGCCGATCGCGTCGGTCGCGTCCCACACGTTCACTTTCGCCAGCAACCCCGGCAGGGCCCGGGTCCCCGACGGGGTGACCCCCGCCAAACCCGACCGGTACAGGTTGTGGCCCCGGCGCTGATGACGGTGCCACTGCACCGTCTTCGACCACTCCGCGTACAGGGTGCGCCCGTGATATGGCACCACCGCCGGCGCTGCCCCCAGCAACGCGAGGAACGCGAAGCCCAACGCCCACCACAACCCGGCGACCATCGACACCAGCAGCGTCAACGCCAACCCGCCCATCAACGCGATCGACGGGAACAGCTTCAACGGGCCGATCCCGGGCGAGGCCGGGCGCCGCCACCCCCCGTAGGTGCGTTCCTTGTTTTCCACACTCGCGGTCACTGCGACCCACCTCCACCCGCGGCACCATCCGCCGCACTCTTCGCACCCGAATAAGCCTGTTTTGCCTTCTGCGCCACCGCGACACCGGCGCCGACCGGGCCAGCCGCTGCCGCAGCACCGCCACCAGCGGCGGCCGCGCCGCCCGCACTCGAACCCGCACCGCCGGTTCCCCCGCCGCCTCCGCCGCCGATCGGTGCTGGACCCGAACCGTTGCCACCACCGGAGGGCAGCTGGCTCGACCCGCCCCCGGACTTGCCGGAGGTGCCATCCGAGCCACTCGGCCCGCTGTCCCCTTTCAGCCCCGGCGACGAGGTGGCGCTCGGGGACGAGGAAGACGACGACCCGCCGCCGCCGCGGCCGGCCAACATCACCGCACCCGTGGCGCCCGCCGCGGCCAAACCACCCAACGCCCCACCCCCGCCGCCGCCCAAGGCCTCCGCCGACGGCGGGATCAACCGCAACAGGGCCGGCAACGCCAGGATGGCCACCACCATCAGCGCCATCCCCGACACGATCCCGGCCAGGTCGTCGGAGCGGCCGATCAATGCGAACGCCGCCGCGTAAATGATGGCGGCGACCAGTTTGTACACCGCGAACGAGGCGATCCAGCCGCACAACCGTTTGAACCAGGTGAACCCGACGTCGGTGATCGAGGACGCCCCCGCGACCGGTAACACCCCGACCAGCACCCCGAGGATGGCGCCGCGGGTCAGCATGATCCCGACCTGCACGAACGACGCCAAAGTCCCGAAGAACGCCAGAATGAACACCGCACCCGACGCGCCGGCCGCGGCTGGCCCCGAAATGGCGCCCAGCACACCGAGCCGGTCGCCGATCGACTTCCCATCGAACCCGTTGTCGAGAATCCATTTCCCCAGCGCATCAAAGCCCAGGAGCAGGCCCTCCACGATGGCCGTCGCCCCGATCGTCACGGCCGTCATCAACATCAGCCCCCGCAGAATCTGCTGCGCCGACTGCTCCGACCGCGCCGACCACGCCAGGCGCACACCGCCCACGATCAGCCCCAAGATCGCGGCGGCCGCGACCAGCGGCTTCGTCAACTCATCCAGCGCGACGATCACCGGCGACCCGGCACCCACATTCGGCTCCGGGGTACTGATCCAAAACGTCATCAACGTCTTCGTCACCTTCACGAAGCTTTCCGTGAAAGCGTCCACCACACTCTGAAACCCACTCGACGCAACCGACTTCGCAGCATCGCCCGCAAGACCGCAAAGCTTGTCAACGCCGGGAACATTGCACGGATTGGGCATTACTAAACACCTCTCCACTCAATAAACCCGGCCAAGTTCGGAATAGTTTGAATATTGCTAACCTGTCCACCATCTGCCGCATTGACGTATTTCCAGTCCGTGCCGTCCCACGTCACGTGATCGGCACCGACCTGGTAGTTCCCGTTCTTGGTACGGGTGACGATTTGGATCACCGCATCGGAGGGGGTGTAGGACACGAACTGGAACCCGGCGATCTGGGTGAGTTGGTCATTGCCCGATGAGCTGTCTGGGCCGTAGGGATGACTGGCCCTGATCGCCAGCCAGGCGTCGTAGCCGGGCGTCTTGGCGAGCATCGCGTCCGCGGCCGCCCGCCACTGGGTATCCGGTGCCAGCAGATACCGGGACCCCTCGTTGGCGTCCGCGAGGAGGGCACCGAGTGGGGTGTGGGCGTAGCCGGTGGCGATCGCCCCATCCACATGGGCCGGGCCGACGCCGGACAGGCTCGGCAACGCCACAGTTTCGTAAATCGACCATCTGACCCCTTGGGGTGCGCTGGTGGGCACCGTCGTCGGCAAAGGTGCGCCGGGCGCCGCCGTCGGTGCCGCCGGCCCTGTTGCTGGTGTGCCCGTCGTGCTGCTGTTGCCGCCGACCCCGGCGATGAAGATGACCAGCACACAGACCACGACGACGATCAGGACGCCGATCGCGGCGATCCCTGTCCACCGCCGTCCGCCGAACCAGTCCTGATCCGCTGGCGCCGGTTCCGTACCCGAATCGTTCTTGCCTATCATGCGCATGACCTCACTCCCGTCGTCGGTTGATCCGCATCAGATGATCGCGGCGATGATCGTGGACGCCGATCCCACGATCAGGCAGCCGGTGGCCACGCTGCCCAACCGGCCGGTGTGCTCGGTGTTGCCCTGCTGATACGACACCGCGAGCATCGCCCCCGCGATGACCAACCCGATCAGGCACAACGCCGCCGCGATCCAGGAGATGAACGAGATGACGGTCTGTACCCCGGTCAAACCGGGAATGGCCTGCGGGTTGGCGGTGAACAGGTTGAACCCCAACACCGAACCCGCGATCGGCGCGGCCGCACCCACGATCAGGCACCCCGCCGCGACCCCACCCAACCGGCCGGTGTGCTGGTTGTTGCCGCGGTGATAGGACACCGCCATCAACGCACCCGCCACGATCAGGCCGATCAGGCACAACGCGGTCGCGATCCAACAGACGTACCCGATCACCGTCTGCAACTTGTCGACCCCCGGAATTGCCTTGGGGTCGTTGTTGAACTGGCCTTGCGCGAGGACAAGGGCTCCGAGCTTGTTCATGAGATGGGTCCTTTCGAGGTGAGCGTGCGAATCTCGGCCAGCACGTCAGCGACGACTGGGTGCAGCGGTGGGCGTTCTCCGGGAAGCCCGGTCAGCAGCCGGTACTCCGGCACGTAAGGCACCGGCCAGTGCTGCGTGTACGCACCGGCCACCAGCCCGCGCGACGCGGTGATCGTCGGCGGCAATCGCCCAGGTACGTCGGCGATCGTGACCAGCCCGAGCAGCTGCAACCGCTCAGGTGCCTGCCCGGACAGGTACTGCGCGGCCAGGTCCCGTGCCCAGGCCAATCCGCGCATCGTGGTGCGACACACCACGACCACCGCGGCGGTCGGCTCCAGCTCCGGGTCCGGCCACGCCCGCCCCGCGCACATCCCATACCCCGGCCACTCCTCGACGGTTTCGCCGTGATCGGCGGCGTCCAGCGCCGCCTCGTAGGGCTGCCACGACAGCTGGGCCAGCAACCGTGCCCCCGCCCCGCCGTGCGCGGCCACGAACAACCACGACGGCTCCGAGGAAGCGGCGACCGAGGTTTGCCGCATCGGTAGCTGGCGTTCCGCCGGCGGCGGGGTGAACACGTCCTTGTGCGGCTCGCCCAACCCGGCCCGGGGCACCGGGCGGAGCACCGTCGGGGCGCGGCGCCCGAACAGGCCGCGACCACCCGGCGCGGTCATCGGGTGCCCCGCCGCACCGGGCCGTGGTGCCGACCAGCGGCCACCGGGAAGTCCTCCGCGACCAACGCGGCCAGCTCGGTGAACGCCTCCCGTGTTCCGGTGTTGAGCCGGTCCAGGTCGACCTCCGAGCCCTCCGCAAGGTGCGGGTCGAACGGAATGACCTGCACCGCCCGGACCCGGGCGTCGAAATGTTCCACCAGCTGGGCCAGGTTCACCGTGGCCGAGCCGGCGCCCGCCGAGGAAATGACCACCACCGTGCGCTCCACCAGGTGCCCGTAGCCCTGAGCTTCCAACCACGACAAGGTGGCATCGGCGGAGCGGGCGCCGTCCAACGCCGGCGAGGACACCAGCACCAGGGCGTCCGCGGTGTCCAGCACCCCGCGCATCGCTGAGTGCGTCAACCCCGTCCCGCAGTCGGTCAACAGCAGGTTGTAGAAGCCCTCCAGCACCGCCATCGCGCCCCGGTAGTCGTCCTCGCTGAACGCTTCGGCCTTGCGGGGGTCGCGTTCGGAGGCCAACACCTCCAACCTCGACGGGGCCTGTGAGGTGAAGGCCCGCACGTCGGAGTACCGGCGGATGGTGCTGGCGTCGTCGAGGAGGTCGCGGACCGTGGCCACGGTCTCGGTCGGTATCCGCTCAGCAAGTGTTCCCCGGTCCGGGTTGGCGTCGATGGCCACCACGTGATCACCCCGCAACGCCGCGAGCGTCGAGCCCAACCCGACCGTGGTGGTGGTCTTGCCGACCCCACCTTTGAGGGACAGCACCCCGATCTTGTAGTCGCCGCGGATCGGCACATTCACCCGCTCCACCAGCTCACGGTGGCGGATGTCCTGCACGGACTCGCCCGGGTTCACCGAGCCGCCCGTGAGGCGGTGCACGAAACGGCGCCACCCCGACTGCGGGGGCCGCTTCGCCGGCCGGAACAGCACCTCCCGGCCTATCTCCCCACCATGACGCGGCTCATCCTCCGACGCCGGCCGTGCCGGCGGTGGTGGTTCCGTCCGAGGGGTGCGCGGCGGGTCCGCCGGCGGACGGTGCAGATGGTTCGGGTTGGGCCACCGCCGATCCGAGGACCCATCCAGCGGAGGCGGCGCAGGCGCGACCACCAACCGCCCCCGGCTCCTGCCCTCTCTCGCGGCGGCGTCGACCCTGTTCGCCGGGATGCGCGACGTGGCCTCCGCGTCGACATCCCGGCCGGCCTTCTCGTCCATCGGCGTGGTCGGGGTCGGTGGCCGTTCCGTAGACGGCTCCGGCGGCGGGGGTGGTGGCTTCCGCGGTCCCGGGGCGTGCTGCTCCGGCCGGTCAGGTGGCGCCGCCGACCGGCCGGGCTCACCGATCACGGCGTCCGAGGCGGTGACCCACGGCGGGGTGGGCCGGGACTGGTTGTTGGTCATCACAAAGCCTTTCCGGTTGTTCAGTTCGCCGAGGGAATCTGCACACTGGCCACCCGCCACGGACCGACCGCCGCAGGTCGGGTCAGGGTCACGAACAGCACCGCCGACCCCATCGGCCCGGTCCACCCGTCGTTGCCGTGTCCGGTGTTGGTCTCCGTCCACGACCGCACCGCGCTCGTCGCGGTGTCCGGGGGCCGCCCGTCGTCGTGGTTGACCACCAACGCGACGGTGGTGTAACCGTGATGAGCGGCCAGCTCGTTGAACCGGGCACCCCCTCCTTGGGCCAACGGGGTCCGCAGCGCCGCGGCATACGTGGGGATCGCGAACTCCGCCGAGCGGCGCTGCGCATCCGACGGGGACACATCAATCGCGGTGTCATAGGCGAACGTGGCTACCGCGAACGCCGCACCCACCGCGGTTGCGTCCGAGCCGTCGACCCGACCCGCCGGATCACCCCGCGGGACACCCGGCGCCCCAGGGGCGACCGTGGGCTGCGCGCTCGGTACGGCCGGCGTCGACGGCGCACTCGACGAGGGCGCAGAAGGAGACGGCGACGGCGCGGGTGCGGTGCTGGTGCACGCTGCACACACCGTCAGCACCGCCGCGCCCACCACGACCGCACTTGTCGTCTGCCAGTACCTCGACCTCACGACGGGTCACCGCCGTCGGCGACCCGCACCGGTGCTGCGGCTAGCTGGCGGCTTTCGTGCCGGTCGTAGACCCAGCCGGCGGCGAAAACCACTACCCACGCGGCGGCGGCCACGACCCCTGCCCACCACACCACGCCGGCGCAGCTGGTGACGCTGCCGATCATCAGCGCCAGCACGGCCACCGTCCCTGCGCGCGGCGACTCGCACACCGAGCCGAGAGCGTGGCGGGTCACGAGCACGACCACTGCTGCCAAGGCGATCGTCAGGACTGCCATTCCCACGATCGTCACGACCGTGGACCCCATCGACATGTCCGCCGGCGGCATCCTCAGCCCGAACGATTCGGGCGGGTCTCCCCCGTCCGCCGCCATTTTCAGTACTCTCATTGCGGTCCTCCTCCTGAGCCGAGCGGCCGGGTGGCGGCGAAGAAATCGCCGTTGTAAATCGGCTTGACGTTCAACGGTTCGCCGAACGTCGATGCCTGTATGAGCTGGCCGTTGCCGATCGCGATCGCGACGTGGTGAATGTTGTCCGCGGTGCCGTAAAACAGCAGGTCACCGGGCTGATACGAGGCCGGGTCGAACCCTCCCGGCAACCGAGTCGCCGCGGTGGCCGCGAACTGGGCTTGCGCCGTCCGCGGCGCACCGGGCAGCGGTGCCCCACCCTGTTTGAACGCGTACAACACCAGCCCAGAGCAGTCGAAACCCCCACCGCTGGGACCGTTCTCGTTGCCACCGCCCCACACGTACGGCAAACCCAACTGGGTCTTGGCGGCGGCCACCACCGCCAGCTGCGTCGGGCCTCCAGCCCCGCCCGCTGTCGGCGGTGGAGGCGGGGTGAAGCCGAGTGTCTTGTCGAGCCATGCCAGGGTCGGCTGGGTCTGGGTTCCGGCGTACGCCGTGGCGTGCCCGGTACCTGGCACCACCACCGCCTCATGCGGCACCCCCAACCGCGTCAACGTCGCGGCCATCTCGTCCTGCTGGGACAACGGAACCAGTTCGGTCTGGCTGTTAGCCAGAAACATCGGCGGGGCACCCGGCGATGTAGACAACGCCGGGGACGCGGCGGTGTAGGTCTCCGGGCACAGGACCGGCAGGCAACCGAGGTAGATGAACGGGTCAGCGATCGAGGACAGCTTCTGATAGTCGGTGCCCGCCGCGGCGACCGCCGGGCTCAAAGCCGCCAAGTCGAACGGCCCGCTCCACGAGACGGCGGCTTGCAACCCGGCGTGATCGCCGCTGGCGGCCACACTCACCGCGAGGTTCCCTCCCGCTGAGTCACCCCAGGTGGCCATCTTCGCCGGGTCACCACCCCACTGCCCGGCCTGCGACCGCGCCCACGCGATCGCGGCCCGGACATCATCGGGTTCCTTCGGGAACCGTGGCGGGGCCATGTCGTACTCGATATTGACGGCGATCAGGCCATGTGAGGCTGCGGCTTTCGCCGGGCCGTCCAACTCGTGGCGATCGCCGAAGAAGAATCCGCCGCCATGCACATAGACCACGATTGGGCGAAAAGGCTGCGCGCCCGGACTGGCACCCGGCGGCAGGTACACATCCGCGGCCTGCGGTCCCGTCGTCCCGGGGTACGTCAACGACAGCACCTGCACCTGGCCCACCGGCCCACCACACCCCGCCGCCGCCGAATCCCCGGCACCGCCCGGTGATGCAGCCGCGCCGTCGGCGGTTGCCGACCCGGTGACCGTGCCGGCCTGCGAGAACTGACCCCGGGCCATCGCCATGATCGCCGGCACGTACGCCTGCGTCTCACCAAACGGTGGAATGCTGCCGTACTGCAACACCGCACCCGGGCCGGCGTTATAGGCCGCCAACGACAGCTCCGTCAACGACGCCGGTGAATGAATCCGCCCAGCGGCCTGCGCCTCGCTGATCTGCCCGGCCAGTGCGCAGTCATACCGGACCTGTGCGTCCACCGCATCCGAGGCGTTGTTCACGTCCGCGAAGCCCTTACCGGTGGTGTCTCGCCCCCACGTCGCCCACGTGGCAGGGATGAACTGGGTGTACCCAGCCGCGTTCGCGCTGTTCGCGCCATGCTGCTGGAACCCCGACTCCTGCTTGATCTGCGCAGCCAGAACAGGCGCCGGAAACGCCGGACACACCCCCCCGGCCTTCTGCAGCAACGGCACGAACTCCGGCGGAATCTGCCCCGGCGCCAACGCACCCGTCCCCGGACCAGCACCCCCCTGCTGCCCACACGGCGGTCGCTCCGAACCCACCACCAACACGATCACCAACACGATCACCAACACCGGCGCCAACAACACCAACGCCAACACCGCCACGAGGCCACCGCGATCCTTCACTGCGGCACCACCTCTACACAGCTCGGGAGCCACCCCTTGCGCAGAGACCGTCGCTCAGTCGAAGCCGCATCACCCTTTGAGCCCGAGCTGCGCTGCTTCATTGCGAGTCCCTTTGCCTGACGGGGAACCGGTGCGGTGCGCCCGTACCGGAGTGGTGACAGTGTATACCTATTGTTTATACCTACGTACTGTGACACTGACCTAAGAGGATCGGCACCATGACCAACCATGAGGACCGTTCACGGATGAGTCGCCGCATCCTCCGCGGATTCGATGCACTGCGCTTTCGATCCGCACGTGAACGCGCAGGTCTCAGCCGTGGTGACTTGGCCCGATTGGCGCAGGTCAGCGCCGCCGCCATCGCCGCTTGGGAAAACGGACGGAACCGTCCGCAGGTCGACAGTCTCGCCCGAGCAGTGATCACGCTCGAACTCGAAATGCAGGATGTGGTCGTCGTGCCTGACGGCGAGCGCTACCTCAGCGACCTGCGAGTCCAACGAGGGCTCACCCAACCCCAACTCGGGAAGCGTGCGAACGTCTCCACCACGCATCTTGGCGCGCTGGAGCGAGGCGAAACCGGCCTTACAGAGGCCGTTGCGGAGCGCCTCGCTGCTGCCCTCGACGTCACGGCAGGCCAAGTCCGGGTTGCGTGGGACCGCGCAAGGAGCCGCCCTCCCGGCGCGGCACCTTAGAGGGCGATGGCTATCTTGTCGCTGGTCTGTAGCTTGCGATGCCATGCGCCTAGTGTAAACACCTGTTGACGCTCAGCGTCAACAGGCTGTAGTTCTGATCTTCACTTACAGTCGTTCAGAGAGCGGAAAAGAGGACGGCGATGCCAGAACAGGACACCGACGGCGAGTGGACATTTGCCGCGGCGCTGCGGCACCTCATCGCCGTGCTACATCCAGCTGATCGCGGCCCATACAGTCTCGCCGAGATCGGCGATGCAACCGGTCTGTCCCGCCAGTACATCCACCAGCTCGTCCACGGGCGCCGCAACGCCCCGCGCTACCAGAACGTTCAGTCCCTCGCCGACTTCTTCGGAGTGCCGCCTAACTACTTCTTCGATGGACACCTTGCGCAGCAGGTCGACAGCGAGATCGCCACTCTCATCTCGCGGCGCGAAGCGGCGATCAGCGAGGGAGAGACAGAGGACTCCGGTCGCCGCCTCCTGGCTCAAAGGGTGATGGATTTGAGTCCCCACGCCCAACAAGCAGTCTCAGCGCTCGTAGACAGCCTTCGGGACTACGAACAGCAGCCTCGCAGAACACGCTCTCGTCGCAAGCCCGAGCCAGATGCGGATGCAACGTGAAGCGGCGCAGTACGCGCTCCAAGCTCGAATTCAACTGCCGCGCGCAGGTCAAGGAGCTGTTACGTAACGTCCAACTGCCCAATCCCTGGTCGATGAACAATTTTATCGACCAGCTAGAGACTTACCGCCAACGCGAGATCGACCTCTGTGCCTTCCTGTGGACACCGGGATCGGCCACCGGGGCTTGGCACCCGTATGCCACGCACGACGTGATCGCCTACGCCGAGAACACCACGCCGGCGCACCAGGACCACACGATTTTCCATGAAGTCGGGCACATGCTCGCTGGACACGCTCCACGCTGCGTGCTGTCGACCACCGAGGCGGAGGGTGCCGCGCCGCACCTGCGGCCTGCTGCGTTAAACCACCTCCTCTCCGCAGAATCTCACGCCTTGGATGAGTATGAAGCTGAGCTAATCGCGACGATACTGCTGGCCCAGGTGGCGAAGATTCGTCCGCACGGTCCGCTTCAACGCCGGGTCGAGGCAGTCTTTCAGTGATCGCCGGTGCGCTCTTCTGCGGCGTCGCCGTAGGTGCCGCGCTGGGTGCCCTGGTGCGGCTACGGAGACTCCGGAGAGCCACGGACCGCCAGGCCGGTATTGCGTACTGCCTCGGCCTCGCAGCCCTTGCAGCGACGTTTACGGCGATGGCACCGCCCACACAGCGGCTCGTCAACCAGCTCATTCCGGACGGTGGCAAGGTGCTGGGGAACGCACTGACCTTGACGGCGGCGTTCAGTGGTCTCGTCGTCACCCTTTACTCGCAATGGCCTCCCGAACTTGCCGCGCCTCGGGTTCGCCGGCGCCTGCCGTGGCTCCTCCTGGCGCTAACTGCGCTCATCACGACGTTTGCTCTACCACACAGCACTCGCCTGACCGGATCATTCGATGGCCTCTACAGCAGCCACCCCGAACTCGCGACGTACACCGTTGTCTATGCGACTTATCTAGGCACAACGCTGATCAGCCAAGGGCGAATGTTCTGGGGGTTCGCACGGTCTGCACCGTTCTTCTTCGCGGTCGGTTTGAGGCTGTTCGTCCTGGCTGATGCCCTGGGAGTGCTCTACGCAGCAGCCAAACTCCTCGTCCTTGCGGGGCACATCCTCACCCGATCGACCGTAACCGCTGGCGATACCTCGGGGGTCTGCCACCAGGCGTTCAGTTCCACCAGCTGCGCCGTGGCCGTCGGCGGACCAGCCACCGTCGTCATCATCCTTATCGGCGCTGTGTTCTTCTGCCTGATCTCAGTGCGGCTCGACGGGCTCGCGGAGTGGATCAGCGACGTCCGGTCGTACCGCCGTCTCACGCCGCTTTGGATCGCGGTCACCTCCGCCCACCCGGAGATACTCAATCGTGCCGCCGCCGCTGGTCTAGACACCGCCGCTGAGAACATCGAATGGCGTCTCACGAAACGCTACGTCGAGATACGCGATGCACTTCTGCTGCTCAGCCCATATCGACCCAGCGGCGGCCGGGACCGTCATAGCCCGGAGGAGGAAGCCGCCCTGATCCTTACAGCCTTGCACGCAGAACGCAGCCGCCAACCACTGCCTGATGCCCAGCGGGGGCCGGTTCCAGGTCCGAACGGCGGCATCGAGCAGGATCGTGAGTGGCTTGAACGTGTTGCGATCGCGTTCAACCGCATAGCACCCGAACCCACCCGGACCGCCGAACGGATGACCCAAAGTGCCGCATAAACCAATCCCCGTCGTGGTCGACACCGACGGCGGCGTCGACGACGCACTCGCATTAGTCCATCTCGCCCGCAGCAGCACAACAAACCTCATCGCGGTGGGTTCGGTACACGGCAACGTGACCGCCCACGCCGCCGCCCGCAACTCGCTGCGCATTCTCGAGCTTGCAGGGGACGCCGAAACCCCCGTCGCCATCGGTGCAGCACAACCGCTCGCGCAGCCGCTGCATCTGCGCCACCCCGACGATCCCGTTGGGTCGCTGGCCGGCGGAACCGACCGACGCCCCACCGACGAGACCGCTGCGAATCAACTCGTGCGACTCGCACAGCAACGCCCAGGCGAGCTTTCGCTCCTCGCCATTGGGCCGCTTACGAACCTGGCGCTCGCACTCGCCGTTGAGCCCCGCCTACCCGCCCTGCTCAACCGTGTAGTCGCGATGGCCGGTGCCTTCGCTGTACCCGGCAACATCACCGACTACGCCGAGAGCAACGTGTGGCATGACCCTGAGGCAGCCGCAGCTGTCCTCACGGCAGGTTTCGACCTCACCATGGTCGGTCTGGATGTCACCAGGCCGACCACGGCCACCCGCGCATGGTTAGCGCGCGTCGCTACCGATCCCACGCAGTTGTGGGGCCAGTATGCCGCAGCGCTCTTGGCCCACAACGGTGCCGACTTGCCGCCGCTCCCCTTGCACGATCCGCTCGCCGCGGCACTGCTGGTGTGCCCCGAATTGGGTACCTACCAGGGGCAGTTTGTCACTGTCGATGTCAGCGACAGTGAGTTCAGAGGACAAACCAAAACTGGCGCCAAAACCAACTCGGGCGGGATGGTCAACGTGACCGTCACGGTAGATCGACCACTCTTTCTGCGCACACTCCTCGACAGCCTTGCCTCCCCGCAAGGCGACTCCACGACACGCCAGCAAGCCTCCGACGAGTAGCGCCACTCGTCAGCCAAGATGTGTCTATGCCTACAGGTGGTCCTGGTCGCACCCGGCGCCCAGCGTCGACTCCGCTCATCGCAATGAACTGTCGCGTCCCAGCGAGCACCCGAATACGGGCTAACGCGGCGGCGGACGCGATGGGCATCACCATGGGCAGGTACGTCGAGCTAGTCATCGCACGAGATCAGGTTGACCCCACAGGGCGCCCTCTGTGGACCGACGAGATTATTCCTCCGGTTCACCTTTCG
>JAABUU010001695.1_pt1 | contig 35332 bp, 66 predicted proteins | sample 5559301 | NCBI WGS metagenome assembly JAABUU01 (sample SAMN10711884, study PRJNA513360) | rock metagenome | isolation source: Antarctica rocks | place: Antarctica: Victoria Land, Richard Nunatak white
CGGGTGGATTGTCAGTCCGCCCTGATGTCTCGGATGATGAAGCCAAAGCCGCGCGCCTGTCGAGGTACGCGGAGTTGCGGTGGAGTCCAGAGGCAAGCCCCTGCCTTTAGGCATGGGGTCACTGACTTTGGCCTGGTGGTCGTCCAGTTTCCCGACGAGCGCCGTGAGGTCGATAGCACTACCCGTCACGGACGCGCCCCCCATCCCCGTCCCTGATAACAGCGGCGTTAGTTCCTCCGCGCTCTGCTTGGCTGTTGGCACGTCTACGACCACCGGCGCCGGGGCCACTCCCCCAAGCGTCACCACCATACGCTTCTTCACGATGCTGCCTTCATCTCGTCCTGAGCCTTACCGCGCGCCAACTCGCACATCTGCTGGGCCGCCGCCTCACCCTGGACTTTCGTCATGCCGTGGTCTATGTAGCGCTCCGCGACGCGATCCTTCGTCATTTCGCGCTGCGTGACGAGTTCCTCGCGTTGCGCCAGCAACTCCCGATACAGCGCCGTGAGCTTGCGTCCATGATCCGTCAGCGCCGCCACCACAGCGCCGCTATCATCCCCCCCTGTCGCCCCCGGCGCCGGCAGCAACGCCACCAGCGCCGCCGCGTTTTCCTCCGCTGTCGGCACGTCTACGACCACAGGTACCGGGGCCACCCCGCCATTCAGGCCCGTCCGCGCGTACTCCGTCAGCAATGCCGAGCGGTCCATCTTGCGCCGCTGCGCCTCGCTGTCCAACGCCTCTAGCAGGTCAGCGGCCAGCGACACATTCACGCGCTCCTTCTTCGCGACATCAGCTTTCGGTGAGGATGAGAGGGCCATTGCTACACACGCCCCCGCGTGGACATATCCACACACCCATGAGACACTGAAAACACACGCCGCTTACACGAGTTGAAACGGGGCGTATGGTGTGTATAAAAGACGCCCACACAGGCACACGAGTGGCGACGAGGAGTACACACTAGAACCGCCCTGCCAGCGACGCGTAGAACGTGTGCGCCTGGGGGATATAGTGCTCCGTCACGATCACCAGGCAGGCCACCATCAGGAGTGCGACAATCACGGGTTCAATCCTGCCCCCGCTGCGAAAACGGAGCGGCCACGGTAGCAGGTGCCAATGCCCGACCGGCAGCAGCAGGGGGATGCCGTCGAACGTCAGCGCATCCTCTAAAAGATGGAGTAAATAGCCAGCGCAGAACATGACGACAGCCACCTGAGCCATAGTCCACGGCGCCGTCAACACGATAGCCATGTAGGACAGGCCGACCCACAGCGGAAGCCAGTGCGTAAGCGTCCGGTGACGACCGAGACATGCGGCGCGTACCGCCCACGAGAGCGGCGGTAGCGCCTTGGATGCGATGGAGCGCGGCGTATCGAGGTCAGGACTAAGAGCGCCGATCCCCGCGACAACGGCACAGGGCACGACGAAGGGCAGCGGCAAGGTCAGCGCGGCCACGGTGGCGCCGAGCGCCATTCCCGTAGCCAGGTGCGATGTCCCTCTCATTCTCTCTGCCCTCCCCTCCATGTCTATGACGGCGATGCGGCTTCGCACCCAGCCCCGATGCGGCTACGCATCGCCGTTATTTGGTATTATAGCAGATGAGAACCATACACAACCATTCGTAACCGCTAAGTGTGCGGGGAGAATGATAGTATTCCGCTAGATACATCCGCGCCGTAAGGAGTGACGATGACACAGCGGGGAAGAGAGCCGTATACGGAAACATTCAGCGTGCGCCTTAAACCAGAGGACTTCCAAGAGTTTGAGCAGTGGGCACAACGCAGCGGCGTCGGGCGCTCTGTCCTCGGGCGACAAGTCATCATGGAATGGCTCCATGCCAAACGTGAAGCGGAAGAAAAGAAACGCCAATCTAATCAGTGACAACAGAGGCGCCGGCAAAGTCGGCGCCTCTGTTGTCACTCCGATCTTCACCTCACTGCCCATCAACGCATAAGCGCCGCTACCATACGCCCCGTCAACGTAGATGGCTGTTGACGGGTCTGGCGAGAGATGGTAGATAGCGCCTCGCGTTCGCGCCGTTGGGCGTCCTCGGCGCGTTGCGTGGCTGCCTTGTTGATGGCGACTTCCTGCTCATACAGCGCTTCGGCGCGTGCGGCACGGGCGAGCGCATCTGCCAAACGGGCCAACGCGTCGCGTTCTTTGTCGTGTGCGGTATCGGATTGATGAATCAGTGCGCCCATATTCGTGTGTACATCATCGCGTAAAGACGCCAGGAACATCCCGGGGTTGACCTGCCCCGCCCTAAGGACCCCGTTGCCATCGGCGTTTGTTACGGAATCGTCTACACCGTAGCGCGTCGCATAGTTTTCGCCAACAGGCACACCATCCTCCAAGATTTGCGCGGCCCCATCTAATAATTGACGCCCCGTTGATTCGGGATGGACACGGTAGACCTCGGCTCGGTCGAGGACGAACGCCTCGCCCTGCGGCGTTTCTAGTTTTAGCGCCTTATACATCCCCTTCTTGTTGATGCGATACCGAATTGTTCCCTCCGATACGCCCAACGCCTTCGCCGCCTCCGCAACGCTCATCCTTGGTGACTCCATGCCCCTGCCCTCCTCGTGAGCAAAGCGCCTCAACGTTGGAGCATCCCCCTCATCAATTTGAGGCGCTTTAGTGCATGGGTTCATCATACACTATTTCGTAACCTATGAGCACCGCGAAAGGGTGACATGTTCACGTATCGTCATGCTCGCGTAGTACGTTGCGCCAGCGCCGGAAGCGCCGGAATTGCGTCAGGTAGACAAACCAAAACTTGACGGGGCTAACAACCCCTTCGCTGTGCATGCCATGGCCGTGGTAGTAGTTGATGTAGTAGAGGTCTGAGCGGTAGGTTTTCGCTTTATCCATTTGCTTCCTCCGAAGATACTTGTGCTTATCGTCAGTCGTTACTCGCCTGCGGTCTGTCGGGTCCCTCGTCCTGACGCCCCATGTCTATCGCATCGTCCTTCACAATGCCTAAACCATGCTGGCATTGGGACACCCACACATGCACGCCAGGCTTGATACGCGCCGCCAAGTAGTCCGACACGGGCACGCTGTCCGCGACGCCACCCCACACGTAGAACACGTTGACGTAGGTATACGCGGCACCAGTCGCACCCATACCTGTCATGATGGCCTCATGCCACTGGCACGGCTGGAATAGGACGTCAAACACCGTTCTTCTGACAATCCCGCTGCTCGCGGCCCATGTGGTCGCACAGAGCGCGGCCGCGACGAGAATGCGGCCAACGCTCACGCGTGGTCTCCGGCGGCGTCGTGACAGGCCACCACGACGCGGCATCGGGTCGGGGCCGCGCGATACCTTCGGCGGCTTCGACGAGTCCTCCACAACGAGGCAATCGGCTTGTGTATCGGGCAGAAAAACGTCCGCCACCTCATTCGGCTCATGCCGATTGTGCCAATTGAGATAAGTTTGACCTGGCGGCACGCCCCACCAATTCGACGGCATCTCCTCGCCCGCACGATCTACGCGAGCGCGGGGCACATAGCCCGGCATCACCAACCCTCCCGATAGCGGAACGTCATCACGACGACGCCGTGACCGTGCGACACCCTATCTCGTCTTCTTGCACACCAATAGACAGATTACCGTTGTCATCTACGACAATCCACAGATGCAAGGTGTCTCTGCCTTGCGTGAGTCCTAACCACCATGCATTGTCATCCATCTGCTCTAGGTGGGCGGTGCATTGCTGGATCACAATTTCATCGAGTGATCCATCGGCATTATGTCGGATCTCGCTGATAGGTTCTGCCATTATGCTCATCACCCCTATTGGATCTTGACCGTCAAATATGTCACGCGCCGACACCGCGCGCATCCATATGGCTGGCCGCCGATAAAGGCTAAGGGCGTTCCCTCTGCCAATACATAGCCGCACTGGCAGAGCCACCGGATCGTCCAGCAACCAAGCGGCGCCAGCGGGTTAGACGGCGAATTGTTTTGCATCACGCGTCGCATCTCCCCTCGTGCCCATACGGTAACGGACACTCCGCGATACGCGGAACGGGGCGTATCGTTGTCTCGCCCCGACAATCCAATTCCCCCGACACGACGCGCGCCACGATAGCCCTATGCGCCTCATCCAACCCCCCGATAGTCACAGGGAACGGGTAGTCCTTGCGGTACAGCGTCGGCAAGTTGCCCCGCTCGGTATAGCCAGACATACTGCTGAAAGCCATGCCGTCGTCCATCTTTTCGCCATCGGGCCCTATCAGCGGCAGGAACCACACCGTCCCGACGACGACGCCCCTATCGGAAATCTCTGTTTCAGCCCAGAATGCGGCCGTTTGCGACCCTCGATGCTTGTATCGTGTCCTCACGCCAAGCATCTCCCCTCGTGCCCTTTCGGCAACTGGCACAGGCTTGTCACACGCGGCTCAGGATGGCGCGTTTCTTGAGCGCACAGCATCTCCTCATTCGGCGCAATCTTCATTGGCGCGGCCTTTCGCTCCAATGTCAGCGTCCACACACTCATGCGCGGATCATCCATCGTCGGCCATGGCCCCACCCACGGGAGCGTCACATCCTGGCCGCTATAGCCTGACGTAAAGTGAAACGTCACAGTACGCTTCACGTCGTTGATATAGCCGTCGCGCTCAATAGAGGCAACTTCATCCAATCGCGTTAAATAGCCCTCGACGCGCATCTCCCCTCCTGACGATACGGCCTCTTGTCTCACCAAGAAGACACGATATTAACCATCTCCGCTGTATTCAGTAACCCGCTTACCGTTTTCTCAACCTTCGCCGCAAACTCACCGATGGCTGGCACAAGCACGACCAAGGCATAGTACGCGTCGTTATTGTCGTTTAGGTCAACCTCTTTGTAGCCAGCCGTGGGGCCACGATCCATCTCCAAGCGATGCGTGATCATATAGCGCATTGGCTCACCTGTGACCACGCGCACGACACGATATGCACCATCGGGCGTCTGCCAGACGACCTTCTCACCTTGTTGCACGTCAGTCCTCCTTCTTTGCTTTGACGGGTACACCGTCGATGGTGTCCCAATCGGCGTAGGGCTGCAAGGCGTCGGCCAGCGCACGCCCCTCATCAGGGTCAAACTCCTCGACTCGTTCCCATACCGCATCGACGCCAAATACCAGCAGCAGCACAGCCATGTCGGCATATTCCCACAGGCAGCGACTTAGCGTCGGCGCATAGGCGACCGCGCCGATAGGCCCCCCGTCGTCCATGATCCACATGCCGGAAGACTCCCGAGATAGCAACCACGGCCCAAACCGGAAACCCACGTAGCCTATATGGATATTTTTCATACTCGCCGTCGCTTTCTCTCAAACTTAGGACATCCTTGATGTTCGTACGTTAGCAATCCCGCTCTAGGGCTAACGGGGTTAGCGCATACACCAAAATCGTAGCCGCGCTGCCCAGAAAGTTCGTGGAACCATATGCAGCCAGAGGAGCAATCGCCCAAATCGGCATCAGCCGCCGTATCTCTATCCTGTTGGCCGTACGGTTCATAGTCCGTTGGCAGCGTTTGACAAACTGCCCACAACTGCTCATGTGTCATCGTGCTACAATCTCCCCGATCTGCCGTATCACCTGTCGCAACGCGTTGGCATCCTCCACTGGCGTCGGTGCGGGCTTGCCCTTCATCGCGGCATCGACCACGCCGCGCACGCCATCGAGCTTCGCCTTCGCTGCTTTGTAACGGTCCTGTATGTCGCGTTGTGTCTCTTGATCGTCGTCGTACATTCTGCCTCTCCTCTTCCCTACGCGCGTCGCGGCTTATTGTAGTAGCCCACTAATCGCAAGCGTCGCGCTTCCCGTTCCCATTCCTCCTCCTCAGGCGTCCGCTCAACGCCCTGGAAGAAGTCGACGGCGTGCTCAAACGCCACATTGGCACGGCTAGCGGCCTGCCTGTCCTCATCACGATCTCCGACATAGAGCGCGTCCTTTGGCAGCACCGCCAACTCCCCCAGAATCGACCACAGCATACCCGGCATGGGCTTACGGTCAAGCGAGGAACGCGCGTACTTCTCAATCGTCCCCTTCGGGTGCTCAGGGCACAGACGCCCCGTCATGGCCCCGATGCCCTGCACCGCTTTCTCTACTTCGGCATGGATGGCGTCCTCGGTGTAATAGCCGAAAGCCACGCCCCCTTGATTGGTCGCCACGGCCAACCGAATACCCTTCTCACGCAGCGTGCGGCACTTATTCACGACGTTGGGCAGGTACGCCCAATCGTCGGCGGTCTTGCGAAACTCGCCACCCGACGTAGGAGTGACTAACGTGCCGTCTAGGTCAAATATGATGAGTTGCGGCGTCATAACGTCTCCCAATCCCGATTGGCCTTCACGCACTTTTCCGAACAGCATCCATGGTTACTAGCCGCCCATTCGCGGCTAATCGGTAGACCACACCACACGCATGGTACATGCGGCTGCATGGCCGCTACACGCGCCTGTAGTTCGGCCACCTCCGCACGCAACCGCGCCTCTACTTTGCGCGCCTCATCGGTTGGTGGCCCTCTGTAGACGCCTCCTAACTGCCGCTCCATCTCGTGCAATTGCTCACGGTCCAATTTGTTCATGACATCGCCCTCTCTCTCATCAGCCACCTAATCACTTGAGCGTAGGACAGTCTCTCCTCGCATCTAACCCAGTAGTCGTTCCCGTACCAATCGCTCTTGCGCTCCAAGACGACATACATTGTCCTGGCTTGTCCGTCGTCGCCATCCTGGTATCGCTGTTCCACGAGCCGCGTCCAGCCACCAGGAGACTCCCATACCGTCGTCACGCCGTCTACCGCTTCCTCGTCACCCATGAAGATACCCTCTCATGTCTCTCTTAGTTTCAGACGAACTATCTATCGGCCATCCAGAAAAGCAGTCACAACTTTCCATGAACCAGCATTGCCCTCTGGATGCTCTTTGGGTGATCGCATTGCAAACGAACGATGCTCACGCCTTAGGTTGTCAAGTCCATAGATTTCCTCGGTGTCCGAGTCATATTGCAGCCGAACACCGCATCTACAGCCCCCATTCGCTGAATGTGATCCGTTAGCATACGTCGTGATCGTCCATGTCAAGGTGTGATCATAACGCGCAGCTAAGGCTTGGACATCTCGCTTGGTCATTTTAGTCCTCCTTTCTCTCGTCCTGGAGCATAGGTGTGATGGGCGTGGAGGCGGGATCTATTGCGCGTCCCGCCTCCATGGCTCGTGTGAGAACCGTCTACACTAACGGCGGTATGCGATTCCTGCTATTCTGCGGAAGCTTCGCATTTAACTCGACAATCATTTTTTCTCCCATTCCACGCCAGAGCGGAACCTTATAATCCTTGGCTACACTCGCCCCCGCACGCGCGAGCGATGTGGGCGTGTACCAGAAAAGTTTTTCCGCAAAGGTGTCTTCCACTGACCTACCCACCAGCAGCGCCTGTCCGTAGACTGCGGCTGTTGCGCGCAACATGTATCCGGTCGCGTTAGCGGGCTGTCCCTGCCATGTCGAATGTATGAGGTGAAGCGTTGTGCGCAGAAGCGCAGTATCGAAGCCGTGGGCTGCGTTACGCCTATAACAGAGCGCGCGCGCCGCATCTATAGCGGCGATCCCCTCCGCCGTACGCCCCGTATTCTGGTAATCCACCCAGAAGCCACATGCCTCAATTTCCGCATTGATCACGCATGTCTCATCGTCACGTGCCACCAGCAACGCACGGAACTTATCACGCGGATTCACCGTAAGCGTCGCCCAGTTTAACTCAATAAAGTAGCGTGCCTCCTTCTCACGCGTGACATGATAAATGCGCGCGGGAATATAGGTGTAGCCAGTACGTGCTGCTGCTTCAACCCGATGCCTCCCGTCAAAACAGAAAAGGGTACCATCGGGGCGACGGTTAATAGCAACGGTCCCACCAAGCGATACATCGTAGAGAACCATTTTGCGCAGCTTTGACTCACTGAGCGGGCGTTGATAATCAGCGTCAACCCCGATGTGCTCAATGGCGACGCACGCCTCATCAAAGCCTAAACGTAACATTGCTACACTTTCATCAATTAAGGCTGTCATACCTCTACCTCCTCGGTGCCTTTGTCATCGCCATCGTCAATGTCTGAGGCGGGAACGGGCAGATTGCGTATACGAAGCGGACTCTGCAAAGATCGCAGGGGATCACGTAAGCCTTTGTTGTACTCATCAACAATGTCCTTCAATGCCCATGTGTCAGGTCCGTAGCCGTGCGCGCGCGTACGCTCATGCGCCGTCGCGGCGACTACGGCTGGATGAAGGACACCCACTTTACGCACGAACCTTTGTTGGCTAAACATAGCGAGGCGCTCATTGAAAAACAGGCGGTCTAAGGCTTTGAGAATAACGCTTTGGCCCGCCCCGTCTTTATCGGGCCATGTTGCACGCGCCAGCGTTAACACGCGCCGCAACCGATCCTTGCCCGACACACCATCGACAGACTTGCTGGTGTACAAATTAACCGCCGTCTGCACCGCCCAAAAAGCGGAAGGGCCATGTATTGTGCGGTCGTAGTCAATCTCAAAACCTGTAGCCGTAATGAGCGCGGCGACATCCACGATCGACGGATCGTCTTTCGCTTCAAGGGCAGCCTTGAACCGCCGGAGACTCTCAGCATGAGTGCCGCTATTTAGCGTCGGGAAGCTACGCGCTTCATCATCACGTTGTCCCTGCTCCACGTAGCAATACACATGTGTCAACCCATGCGCAATCGCGGCTTTCAAGCGGTGCTGTCCATCTTTTACCCAATACGAACCATCGGGCCGCTGGCTTACGCGTAAGGCTCCAGCCAAATCAAGGTTAAAATTCGTCGCTAACCGATGCACAATGGCCGACTGTTCCCGGCGCTGATACGCCCCATCCACCTGTAGATCATCGACCGCAATCCATCGTGCCACCCACGGAACCACCGGCATGCCATCCTGAATAACTACCGGCCGCATCGTCTCTGCTGTCATCCCTGTACCTCCTCATCGCGCCGCGTCTCGCGGCATAAACGTAGTAGCGTCTTTGTTTGCATGTTTTCCTCTGCCGCGAACTCCAACAAGGCTTCCAGCGCCGGCCACGACAAGGCGCGCAATGACCGAGAAACTGTCGCTTGATACCGCGCATGCTCACTCTTCGTGATCCGTGAGGCTCTCACCGGACGGACAGGCAAGACAGGCGATTGCGCGCGTTCTGTTTTGGGTTTCGCGTTATGCGTGACGACCTGCGCGGTTAATGCGTGACGCTCTTCCTGAGGAGCGACCGCGACAGCACGCGCCTGATGCATCGTGATAGTCCCCGCACGCAACGCCTCAAATGCATCGGGCGCTTGACGTTTTACTTTCTTGGCATACGATACGTACCTCTCATTAACACCCGTTAGATGCCCTGCGTGTTGCGTCGATTTCGCCGCCTGTTCAGGCGTTGGAGGAAGGTAGTGAATTAATTCACTACCTTCCTCCAACGCCTCGACCGGCCGTGTCTCAACAGCGGTCATCGCGTCCTGACTGCCTTTTTTCATGGCATCTCCCTCCTGTCGTAACCGAGTGCCGCCACGTCCCCCTTGCGCCATCCGCTCGCGCCCCTCCTCCTCCAAGAGCGGCAACAAATCTACCGCCACCGCCGATCTTTGCGCCGCTGTCAATTGCCGCCGATACAGGTTTTTAGACAAGACAAAGGCAACCAATGATCCTTGCCGATCCCACTCCTGATAACGGGGCGTGACGCCGGATTCCTGACAGGCACGATACCGATTGCGCCCATCCACGATCCTCCCGTCATGGAGCACAATAGAATCGTGCAAACCATTCGTCTGTATGTCTTCAACAAGAGCGGTAAACTGATCACCCTCTAACAATGGGAACACGTTCGCTACGGGGTGGAACTCCCTATCATCGACGCCAACATTATCCATTCCTCTCTCCACGATCACGCCTTCTCTCCTTCCCTACACTCCGCATCGGGCAACACCGCACGTTCTAATGTCCACTGGGGTGTCCCTTCGTTCACCGATACAACCCCTACCACCTGCCAACCATCCCGTGCATAATGATTGAGAACGCGCTCATCGCTATCAGCGTTGCCGGTTGAAATAAGCGCGTACTCGTACCTCATTGCTACCGCTGCCACCCTGCTTTCCGTCCTTTCGTCATGTACCATGAGTGATAAGCCCCCTAGTCGTTCTTCGTTTCTATCGCCCTTGTTCCTGCCGGCGACGCTCCAACTGTCGCCGGCACTCGGCGCCGTGATGGGGATACGCCTCCGTGATCGCGTCGTACAATCTCTCGCGAATCACGTCAACGGCCTGATGCACGCCCGTCCTCCCGGCCACGCGCTCCAGGTGCGTGTCGTAGGTGGTCAAGTTGTGCCGGATGTAGTTCACGGTGATGCGCGCCAGAAAGTCCGGCTCGCTGTCGGGACGGGCCTCCTCCCATCCCCCATAGCCACGTTCCCACGAACGCTCGGACTGCCGCTCGTTGTAGGCGTCGATTGCCGCCATCAGCACCTCCCCGTCGTCCAGGCGCTTGACCCGTATGCGCGTCGTGCGCGCCTCCTCAACCAACTTCGCAGCCTTCTTGATAGCCGCCGCTTTGCCTGCCTCGACGCGACGGCACGCGCCGACCTGTGCGGCCATGAACGCCGGGTCGGCTTCGACATCCTCGACCCGCGCCAGGCTGTACAAGCGCATCGGCGGGCTGGACGCATAGAATGGATTGGGGCGGGTTGCGTCGGCGTCGCCCAGGAAGCGGGCGATGAGCGCGGGCGTCCACCCCCGTTCGCGGAGCGCGTGTGTGCCAAGCATCTCCGGTTTCTCTTGCGTGTCCTCTTGTCGTTGCCCGACCATCTACGCCGCCCCTCTCGTGCCCTTGGCATCCAGCAGCCCTGCCTTGCACTTGCGCACCGTCACCAGCACCGGCTCCGTTAGCAACGACACGCCGACCCGCTTGGACCGCATGACGTACCACGGCCCGCGCCCCTCCCCGCCGGCGTCCCACGCCCTGTACCCTTCAATGATGACCTCCAAGCGTGGGTTAGAGGGATCAAGCCGCGCCATGCCTTGGCTCCGACGCACCCGACAATCATCAACGCCCATGTAGCGGCTGACAATATCCCCTACGGGTTTAAGAGCCGAATCTGTGTCTTGGCTTAACGGGCTCACGAGATAGAGCGCCATGTCGAACGCCAGCCACAGGTCGGCGTAGCACGCGGCCAGCGCCTGCGGCGTCTGCTTCTGTCGGCGCAGGTCGGCCCATGCCCGCGCCGTGTACGCCTCCGCGTCCTCCGTGAGTTTGATGGACGCCACCGCATGTCCCGCCCGGTACATCGTGAACGGTTTCCACCAGTGGTTGATCGAGGGCGGCACGGCCAGCGTGACCGTCGTCACGGCGGCGGGCTCACGCGCCAAGCGCGCCGCCTCATCGGCCCATTCTTGGGGCAATGGTTCCGTCATGGCTCGCGCCCAATCTTTCGCTACGGTCATACGACGCCCCCTCTCATGGCCCGCGCGGCCACATCCTCACCCTCCATCAACTCGGCAACGACGCGTGCCAACCCGTCGTCACGCCCCTTCTTGCGCCATTGACGCCAGCCACGCCGCGCATCCGCCTCAGTCCGATAGGTACGCGACATGACACGCCCATCACTGTCGCGCACGACCATAAAGCCCGGCTTGCCAACACTCAGGCAGGCCCGCAAGGTGTAGCCCTCACGGGTACCGATGACCTCACCCAATCGCGCCATCCCGCTACCCTCCTCGCCGCTCAATCGCCACGGGCACACGCCCCACCGCTCGGCACGACCAACAGCCCAGCAAAATACCGATATCCTTTCCCGCCGCATCGACAATCGCGTAGGTGTTGGCAATATGGCTGACGGGCATCTCACGCCCGCACGTCAGGCAATGGGCCATCGGTTCTAACTCCGCATCGACCTGTTGTTTTTGTTCTGTCAACATCACGCCGCCCTCCGCGCTGGTTTATGCGGCAACTCCACCCGTTTTCCGCGCACCGGCGTCCCCCACCGCGCGGCTAGCATATTGGACAGGTCACGGCACTGGAGCGTGAACGATAGTTGCGCCGTGTTCTTCGCCGTGCGTGCCGCTGCCTTCATGGTTTCGACAAGATTGACGAGGTGATCCTCCCCTAGAAGCATCGCTATCTCCTCAAGCGTGTAATCCGTGTGGCGTCGTAGCAGATGCACCAAGAGCATCAACGTCCAATCGCGCTCGTGAAGCGCGGCGAACCGTTCAGGCGCTGTTCTATAGCGCGTCCGTGCCGACCCATACAAACATCCGCCGAGACACCGCAACGCGGGCAACGTCGTCTCTCGATACGTCAGCGTCATGTCCATGACATCGCGCGCCCGCGTGAGCATAATCCGCGCCTGGCTCACGCGCCGCCGTTGCGCCCGCATCGCGCACCAGCGTTCATGCTTCACGACATCATCTCTCAGTGCTTGAAACGTACGCCGTGACGACGCGGCCACTTTGCGCGGGTGACGCACCTGATACCGCTTGCACACCTTGCCGCGACACGCTTTGCAGGTGCGGTTCCAACCATCGCTTCCCGTAACAACGGTCCCATCGGCGCGATGAGTCGCCGCGCGTCCAAAATACGCAATTGTTTCGGGGAATGGCTCCCGACACGCATTGCACCGACGATAACCCTCTGCGACGTTCAGATGCGCTAAAGCTTTACGAGGCATAACGTAACCCCTCCTTTTCGACTCCCTCGCCTGTCGTTGGCAGCCGCCACGCCGCCCCAATCGCGTCCACCACCTCCAGCGCCGCGTCATGGTCCGCCACCGACGGCGACCACTCCGCGTCCCCCACCGTCCACCGTTGCCGTACCGCCGCCAGCACGACCGCCACGTCATGCATCACCGCCGCCTTGACGGCCCCGACCATCGCCCTCAGGGCGTCTCGTTGGCGCGCGTCCAGGTCGTCGTACGACTCGTACTCCTCGCCATCATCGGGCGCCATCGTGAGAAAGGCGGCGTAGGCTATCTCTATCAGTTGTTCGTCGCTCATCATGAGCCTCGCCTCCATCCACCGCGCATGACCAGCGCGTACAATGGCGGCACGATACGCCGCCCTGTGTGATCGTCCAGCCACTTCACGCGCATCCAGAAGCGTCGCCGCCGTGCCCTCGCCGGCGTATACACACGGCGCCGCACGGTGATGCGAGCTAAGACGCGTTTGACCTGCTCCTGGTCGAGGCGTCCCCGCTCAACCGCCGCCCTTTCACACTCGCTCATACCTTCGCCCTCTTTAGGCCACGCAAGCGAAATGTTAGCCCGCTCATCGTCGGAGGTCGCCGCACCGACGCCGAGATGATGCGCTTGTACATGTCCTGATAGCAGGACGCGCATAGTTGCTCCACCGTATAGGCCGTGACCGTTTCGCCGCACCTGGAACACTGTCGGTCTTTCATGACACACCCTCTGTCGTCAACGCGGCCTTCATTCCTGCGATGCGTATGTACTCTCGTAGCCGTTCCGTGAAGACAACAGCTTCCGTCCATCCCTTGTCTCCCAGTCCAAAGGAAATCTTTGGAAGGCTTTCGATGGATCGAATCATGCGGCGCAAGACAGGGATAAATAGCGGAAGATCGTCGTCATTCGCGTACTCCAAATCCAGGTCAGCCCGGTCCATCCGCCGCCTGAAAGACAGACGCTCCTGTGCGTCTCCCCAAGCCTCGTCGGGCGATCCATCCCAGCAAAAATTGAACTCCGATGCCACCATAGCCAGATAACCCGCTAGCTTCTGCCTCTCCCCAGCAGAGAGAGGGACGACTATACTTGAAGGCTTCATCTAAACGCCCTCCTCCACGCCGGTTTCCAGCCACCACCCACCACGCAGGGCCGGAGCTAACTCGATCTCCCCTGCCGCGAACGCGGCCACGATGCGTTCATGGTGCGCGTCGATCTCGCCGACCTCATAGGTGCGATGAGCTTTGTAGTAACGTGGGGCATGAGTGCGATTGTCGAAGATGATGGTTTCGGGATGCGACCTCATCGCGCCACCGGCAATCGTTGAGACCGTAAATGCCCCGTCACCCAGAGTGGTCGTGCGACGATAGTGAGAGGCATCCCATTCGCGCTCGCTCATTCCCGCTGCGCCCCTTTCGCTGTCCGCTCTACCTGCACATGGCACGGCTCGCCGTAGAGCGCGCTCAGGGCGTCTTCCAGCCCCAAGCGCGTCCGCTCCATCGTGCCCAGTCCCAGTTCGATGTAGCCTCCGTCGAGCTTGTCTACGCGCAAGGTGCGGCGCCCCGTCCGGCGTGCCGTGAAGGTGCGCGGCGCCGTCTGCCCTTCCTGCCCCTCTATTTGTCGAGTCGTCATCAGTCACATCCTTTAGCGCCATGGCTAACTGCCTTGGCATTGCACGGAGCGTAAACACCAATGCTATAGGGCGCCGACCCTAATCCAAGGGGAATAAACCTGTAAGGGTCACGGCCTTTGAGCGGTGCCAGATATTCATAGGGAGACAAATACGGCATCTGTGGTCGTGCATCCCGCATCTGTATCAGGCGAAAACTGAGATACATGAGCCAATCTACGTCGTTCCGCGTATACTCGTGCATACCGGCGCTCTCATGCCCGGCCAACACATCAGACAACAACACAGCGTCGGGGTACAAAACCCGTAGCAGGTCTCTACTAATTGCCATATCCATCACAGGAACCTCCTGCCCCTCAATCGCGCGTTGTGCGGCCATTACCACAGCCTCCACGCGCCGTGTGTGACAATCGTGAGCAGTAGGTTGCTCCCCACGCAGACCGCCAGCATGTAGATGAGGCAATCAACCCCCCGCCACGCCCAGCGCTCGATAGGACCGCGCTCCGTCTGCCGGCGCACATCAACGAGAATCCAGTGCGCGCCCGTCGTTTCGGTGCGCGGGGGATGGCTTGGGCGAAGATACTTGTCGATGTCTTCGTTAGCTTGCATCGTCGTCTGCCTCTCTGAACAATGGCCCCCACGCGCCCCCTATCCGCTTGCGCGCCAGTTGGGCGTGCCCTTCGTCGCGCTCGATGCCGATGAAACGAAAGCCGTGACGCGTGGCCGCCAGTCCTGTGCTCCCACTTCCAGCAAATGGATCGAGCACGACGCCACCCGGTTGCGTCACCAATTTTATGAGCCAGTGGCAGATTGATAGTGGTTTTACCGTGACGTGAGTATTGCGGTCGCCATCCAGGCCATCGGAGCGGTCGGCCTTGCTCGCCTTGGTGGTATATAAGAAGGGCACGAAGTCGTCGGCCTCGTAGGCGAACGTCGGGAAGAAACGTGAGGCGGTGCCCTCGTCGCCGTAGCTCGGCACGTCTTTCTGTGCGCCGATAGGCGAATACGCGCCATGCTGGCCCCCGGCTCCTCTAGTCACAGTTCTGGGCGTGTTGGATACGCCCGATTGGCGCCCTAATTCGGCTACAGGGCATCCGTCAACACAAGCCCACGCCTGCACCTGCTCATCGCCATGGAGCGCGCCGTTCGGACTGGCATCCCCGCTATCAGCCCCGACATCGGCGAATCCGCTGCCCCGCGTCCCCTTCATACGCTTGGCGTCGGCGGCGCGCTTGTCGCCGCGCACGGTGCGCGTGCCAACAGGGCGACAACCGGGCGCGTGGCAGAAAAGAACGTTTGCCGGCCAGCGGCCCGTGCTGGATGGGATGGCAGCGCCGACAACTGTCCCTGTGCGATACAACTCTCTACTCCGGCCACCCGCATCTCGCTCAAACGTCAGATTGCCCACTCCCGACACGCGACAAGCGTCGATGTTGATCGCGCCCGTCCCCGTCGCCAGCACTTGCGCCGCCACCGTCCCCATCGCCAGCGGCTTGCGGGCGAGACAAATGGGCTCTACTGACGGGCGAAGGGCTGTGCCCCATCCGTCCCATTGTTGGGCGGCGGGCGTGGCGGGAGCAGTAATCGCGCACTCGGCTTGCGCATTTCGCAGCGATCCGTCCACATTGCCAGACATGGCTACGCCGTGGCCTTTGTTGGGATTGAGGCTGTAGCCTGGCAAGCCAATTTTAGACCCCACTACCTCACGCTCCGCGCCAGCCATGCGGTCGATGGCCTTACTCACACTATGATTTTTCGGAAATCCAGAAGCGAAGTGCCAGCAAAGCATACCCCTGATGGACATGCCGCTATCCTCAATCGCGCACGCCAGTCGGTGGTACGTCCTGTCCCCTCCGAACGCGACGACATGGCCCCCTGGCCGTAAGACGCGCGCCACCTCCCGCCAGAACACAGGGTCGAACGCGACATCGGGCACATCCCACGTCTTGCCCATGAATCCGCGCTTACCGCCTTTGTCGGTCAGGGCATAAGGTGGATCGCAAACGACTGAGTCGACCGAGTTGTCGGGCATAGTCGGCAGAAAGTCGGCCGAGTCCGCCTGCACCAGCGACCACGCCTCCTTCCCCTGCAACACCTCTATGTAATCGCTCATGCGCAACTCCACAACTGAGCAACAGCGAACGCCCCGAAATGGTACAAAAACCAAGCGAAGGCGTGAATCTGTGCGTCTTCATCCCACAGCCCGCGCGCATCATAGTCGTACGTTGACATCCCCGGCGCCAACGTCGGGTCAGCATCGAGCTTTGCTTGGATCTCGATGAACGTAGCCGGCATAAACTGTAAGACCCCGCTGGCCCCGCTAGGGTTCTGCGCCCATACATTCCCGCTGCTCTCGCACAGAACGACGCGCGTGATGTAGTCGCTATCGACCTGATACGCCGCGCTCCAATAAGAAATCGACGCTAGCACGTTCGGGTCGGTGATACCGTCGGCGTGCGCCTTGTACGGCGCGACCACAAGCCCTGTCAGCGTCAGCAGCGCGACCGCAGCCCACCGGCCCCCCCGCGCGCCCCACGCCCCTCTCCGCACCCCTGCGCGCCTGTAGTGCGTCGCCGCGTGCCAGCGGCTCCCCGTCGTTTCTACTCCACGTCGCATGATGACCCCTTCCCTGCGTCACGCGCTGGCGACGGGTAGTATGCAGCCAGCCGCTCTAGGCCCTGCGTGGCTATCTCGTCCAGCGACAATCCGTGATGCGCCGCCAACACGGCGACGTACCAGAGCAACGCCGCTAGGTCGCCGCGCGTCTGATCCCACTCACCCGCGTTACGCATCGCCTGCTCAGTCGTCGCGGACAGCCGCGCTTCTACGAGCGGCGCTATCTCAGCTTCTATCCATGTCGCGTAGGGCGACGGGTACGGGCGTGGGTCGTCTATGGCCGCGCGTGCCGCGTCGGCCTGTAGCTGGTATTCAGTGAGAGTTATCATTGCGCTGCCTCGCTCTCGCTGTACGCGCGCTTCCAGTCGTCCGACTCAGCAGGCAACCCCTGCTGTTGACGTGCAAGCGCCCATATCCGTATCTCGTCAGTTTTGTCCACGTCGCGGGTTTTGCGCGCCTCTTGCACGGCCCACTGATGTTGACCCTTTAGGGACGGGAGCCCCCGCGCTTTAGCCGTGGGAGGAAGTCCCATTGCTTTAGCGGCTTTAGCCCATACGTTTACCCACATATAAAACTGCCTTTCTGCTTTCCCTTGATGTGGCTTTTTGGTATACTAGAGGTATGGATATTCAGCGTACCGTGACCATCAAACTCCCCGACGACGCCGACCTGCGCGCTACGCTGGCGGCCTTCCGCGACGTGCAGAACGCGGTCAGTGAGGACGCTTTCAACGGAGGCACGCCGCTGGCGGCGGTCCCCTTGCAACGCGTCGTCTACGAGCGGGTAAAGGGCACGCTGAATAGCCAAATGACCATTACGGCCCTCCGCCTCGTTGTCGGCGCGTACACCAGCGCGGTCAAAGGCCGTAACCGCCGCATCAAAGCGGAGGCGCGGCGCAAGAAGCGGCACGAGGCGAAAGGCTGGCGCTATACGCCGCGCCAGATCAAACCCCTTAGCGTCTGCCGTTTCGAGCGTATGGCCGCGATGTTCCTGGTCGGCGTACGCGGGAGAGACGCCGACTTCCGCAAAGACGGTAGCCTCTCGATATGGACGGTCGGTGGCCGCAAGCGCCTCTCCTACGAGGTTATCCCCGCACATCGGCCCCTCTTTGACGCCGCCAAAGAGATTGATAGCGTCACGGTCATTGAGCGGGGTGGGCATCTCTACGGGCGCGTGGCGCTCACGCTGAACGCGCCCGACCCCAAGGGCGTCGTGCCAGTGGGCATCGACCTCAACGAGACAAACGCGCTCGTGGCCGTCGATGCCGATGGGGAGGAGTTGTTCGTGTCGGGGTTGGCGACCAAGGTCAAGAACAAACGGACGATGCAGACGACCAGGCGCGTGCAACGGAAACTGGCGACCAGGAAGGCAGAGCACAAGGACACCCGTTCGGTGCGCCGCGTGATCCAACGGCTGTCTGGTCGGCGCTCCCGACGCACGCGCGACTTTGCCCGCGTCACGGCTAAACGCCTTGTGGAATGGGCGCCCGCCGCTGCGGTCCTCGTCTTCGAGGACTTGCAGATAAGCCGACCCGAAAAGGGCTTGACCAAGGGCGTCGCGCTGCGTCGCCGTCTGTCGTTGTGGCAGCATAACGCGATCCGGCAAGCTGTCACCTCTAAAGCGGAGATGGCGGGTATGGCCGTCACGTTTGTAGACCCGGCCTACACGTCCAAGAACTGTAGTCGGTGCGGGCTGCGAGGTGTGCGTCGTCGTCATTCCTTCACCTGTCCCCATTGCGGGCATACGGCCCACGCCGATCTCAATGCTGCCGTGAATATCCGGCAGCGCTTTGTCCAGTCTCGGCTGGACGCGGCCCCATCAGTGGCCGCCGAAGCCCTGTCTCCTTCATCTGAAGGGGATGAGGGCAAGCCCAATAGCTTTAGCATTGGGTAACTGACAACTCAACACGCTGCGCGAATCGCTGAAACTCCGTATCTATCGCCACGTCAGCACGACCTCTCCGCACCACCCTACGATCAAGAGCAACGCTATGACCCATGCCCGCCACTCATCGCGCCACGACACGGGGGCATCATAGGTGTTACTCATGGCGTATCCGATGACGCGCGGCGGATCGCTCAGTGCCGCGACACGCTTCATCTCATCGGGCGTCACCGCATCCCCACCAATGCGCCCGACCTCGCTGGGTGTTGACGCAGCGCGGCTATAGGCCCTATCGTCCAACTCGTCGGCGCTTTCCTCGCCCTCGTCGGGGTACAGCGCGCTGCCGAGCGCCCGTATATGGGCGTCTAGCGCCTCCCTCTTGGCGTCATGTGTGGCATAGACCGCCTTGTAGGGCGTAGGCAACGTTGACCCGTAGGCGCGCTCTAGTCGTTCGCAGGCGTGACGATGAGCCGCGGCCTGGTCCATCAGGTACCCCATATGCGCGTACAGCGCTATCTCATCAGCGGCGCTCAGGCCTCTTATGTACGCCCTCTCTGTCTCGTTATGCTCGATCATCCCGCCACCCTCCCTTCCAGCGCGTGTCCCGCCTCTCGTGCATCGTGCAGGGGATTGGGCCACTCCACCGCCATCAACTGCGCCCGCCGCGCATCCCAATAGATGCGCGCGTCTTGATGGGCCATGAGTTCGTTGAACACGCCAGGCGGCAACCACGCCACGCCGTCCTCGGCAAACTCCGCGAGAATGACCTGCTGCGCTCGCTCATGCTCAGTGCTGATGTCCGCGCATAGACAGAGCGCGTCCCACACGTCAATAGCGTCGGCAAACGCCGCCGCTTGTGTCGGCGTCAGGCCGTACACATCGCCAAGGTCGTGACGAGTGGTCATCGCGCTACTCCTTCCGCGCTACAATCGTCAGTCATCGGCGCATACTCGCCCAGACAGGCGTAGGGGTTGCGCAGGCAGGCCGTCGCCGCGTTGATGTCGCCGCGCTCCAGAGCCACCGCGACATAGTTGAGGATGTCGCCGTAGTGGCGGCACGTCGCCGCCAGATGTGGCAGTTTCTCCTCTGCCGTCATATCGTTGGCCTGCGCGACCGCCACCCACCACGGAATCTGCGCGGCTTGCGTCTCTGTCGTCGGGATCGCGTCACCTGTCTCCGTTGCCATTGCCGCTACGCTCCTTGCTGTCAGCTTTGCCGTGATGCGCCTTGCGCTACCGTCAGTGCGGCGCGTAGACGTACCACTTCGGCTGTGAGTAAATCAATGTCACGCCGTGTTGCCCTGCGCAGACTGGTGGATTCTGGCCGCGATGAGTCACTAAACGACGACACCAAATTATCTAGGTGGCGCCTAGATTCCTCTGCGGCAATATGCGCCCCTTCGGAGAGGTCGTTCAGTCTTGCAAACTCACCGAAGTGCTCAACAGCGGCCCGATTATAGGCGTCGGCGGCGTCAACCGCTGTGCTAAAATTCCCCAATCTTAGACGTTTTCCGGCTACAGCGATGCATGCGCGATACCCGTTCTTGTGCCGCGAAACCCCCTTGAAGCCGATAGTACTCAGTTTTGAAACCTTGCGATTTTGCATGTTCTGAGTGTGCGTGCAGGGGCGCAAGTTCGAGCGGCGGTTATCAAGTCCGTCACCGTTCCAATGGTCGGTTTTTAGACCGGGCGCGGTATGCGCTATCAACCGATGCATCAAGACGGTCGTGGCTCCGTCATCCCTGCTCGTTGTCGTTGATGCATAAAGCGCGTCGGGTAAACGCATCAAATGCCAGCGATATCCCAAAACCATAGGCGCATCGTCAGTATCAACCAGCGCGTAGCCAGTTATCTTGCTGTAGCTGACGAGTGGCACATGAACGCTATCGCCGTCAGAGTGTTCGTGTCGAAATGGGTCGGCTACCATTTTCAATCCTCCGTCCTGTCAACTTTGCCGCAACCGTCTAAAAGAAAATCGGCCCTTTCGTTTGGGAGAGTCTATTCAAGCGTAAGCGTCCCCCCTTTAGGGGACGCTTACGCTTTAAACGCAACCCCCTTTCTTTTTACACTTTCTTTTTACGCTGTCATGTCTCCTGTCACCCTAAAACAGACCCGTTAGTAGGCGGGGAGCCAGTAGGTTGTCGCCCCTTTGACGCCCCCCGTATCCTTCTTCATGCCGGTTACGATGGCGCCACGCGCCACCAGCGATTTGACATATTTGTCGGCCGTTGGCCGGCTCACGTTGAGGGCGTCCGCTATCTCGTTGACTGTTTTCCCACCCCGCGCAAGCATCTGCCGAACATCGGTGTAACGGTCGTCGCCGTCGCCGTAACTCCCTCCCGGCACGGTCGTCAGCGTCAGGGCTTCATCCGCGCCCATCTCCACCGCGAAGGGCGGGAACTCCTCGGAGTTGCGCATGTTGATGCTCGTCACGACGGCTTTCCTCGTTTCCTGATCGCGCGCGATCTTCATGACGTTCGCCACACTACCCTCCAAGGCCCCAGCGCCGCTGTAGCGCTCGTTGCCCTTGTTGGTGTGGTGGACCAGCAGCAGCGCGCTCTCCGCGCGCTCACACGCCTCCAAGAGCCTGTTGATGATAGGATTGATTTCGCTGTTGCTGTTCTCCTCAACCCCAAAGGGCAAGCCCTTGCGGAAGTTGTCCACGATGATGAGCGCGGGCGCCACGCCCTCGACGTACGCGCCCAATTCCTCCAACGCATCGGGGTCCATGCGCCAGGCCGGGATGCTCTCGCCCCGGTCCTGCATCAGCAGGTTGCCGCGTAACGCCGCGACGGCGATATGGTCTCGCTGCATGGCAGCCCTAACCCTCTCCCTGAGCCGGTCCTGGCGGTTTTCCAGGTCCAGATAGATCACTACGCCCTGTGTGGACTCGAAACGCCCCAGAAAGGGCCGTCCGAGCGCGATGGATAAGGCGTACTCCATCGTCAGGAACGACTTGAACGAACGCGGTGGCGCGTAGAGCATGGTCGCCTCGCCCGCCGGCAGGTGCGGCTCAACGAGGTAGCGCATGGGCTCAATCTCGCGGGCGTCGATGTCCTCGAAGGGCGTCAGGAACAACCGGCGTTTCGGCGCGTCCGCCGTCTCGCCCTCATCCCCGTGCCCGCCGTTTTTGCCGTGCGTTCGTTCAGTCGCCGCTTCCAAGGCGTCGAAGTCGCGCAGCACGTCGTCCATGTCCAACGTCACGCGCCTACCTCCGCCTTTTTACAAATGAAAGCATCTTTCTTTTTAGAGCTTTCTTTTTCATTTAATGACCACACGGGGCGTACTATGATGCGGCGCGCATGGGTATGGGCGCGGACTTGTACTCCTTGATGAGGTCTAGTTGGTCTCCGTGCCGAGCACATCCGAAGCAACGCCACTTGTCTATGTCGGGCCACACAACGAAACTCGGTGAATGGTCATCGTGGAAGGGGCACTTGCCGGTTAGATAGCGCCCTGACGCATGGACTGTCAGGGGCACGATCTGTTCGGCGATGTCGCGCAAGCGGTACTTCTCTTTGAAGGCCGAGATAGGTCCGGGCACGTCTGGAAGGTTCGCGCGCTTGCGGCGCATAGGAGTTGGCTCAGTAGGAATCTCAATGGTCGTCAGAGTCCCCATCGCCTCCACAAACGCGGCGCGGTCGTGACCACACGCGGCGTAGAGGTCGGTAATGTCACCCTTCGACGGTAGATAGGACGGCAGCGCCTTGGCGTCGGCGTCCAGTCCGGCAAGGCGTAAGGCCCGCACGATCTTGAGGCTGCCCAGGCGGCCGGTCTCGTCGTTGTCGTAGATGACGATGCAGCGCGCCGGCGCGCGAGCGACGATCTGCCCGATAGCTTTGCTGTCAGGTTCGCTCGTCTCACCATTGAGGAAAGAACAGGCGGGGATATGGAGCGCCGTCAGGAGCCACACGTCGGGCTCGCCGGCCGCGACGATAAGGCCCTTGCCAGGTTGTACCGTATGGGGCATATAGAGCGCCCACGACGCGGAAGGCATGCGCTCCGTCCACCAGCGGTATTTCTTTGGCGCGCTCTTGGTCATAGCCTTGCCACGCCATGCCACGACGAATCCAGAGGCATCGTAGACAGGGTAGACCCAATAGGGAAAGTCTTGATGGTAGCCAGGATTGGCTTCGATGCCGAACGCCTCAAGTGTGTCTTGGTCAATGCCACGAGCACGTAAAAAGTCGAAATGCGAGATGTCGGAATGCATCACTGGGCCACTCCTACGGGTTGCTACGGCGCGCCGTGCGGCGCGCGATTATTACGAGAAAATCGCCGCCAATTCCGGGTCTACGATGGGTGCTGTTTTTGGCACCGCCGCGCGGCGTCGCTGTAACGCCTGCTTGAACTGCTCGCGTAGGTGGTCCGCGTGGGCCTGGGTGATGCCGTTGATGGCGAGGTAGTCAGCGATGACTAGCCCCACTTCCTCCAATGTCACGGGGCCGGGAGAGTCATCGGGCTTGTCGATCCCCCGCTCTAGCAATTCGGCCATCTCGTCTTGCCAATCGGCGGGGATCGAGGCCCACCGATGCGCGCCGTCGTCCCACTCCGTCCCCTCCGGCACGACGATGGGCATCAGATAGAGATGCGAACGGTCTTTTGCCATCACTCCCCGTCCTCGTCCTGTGTGTCCTGACCGCGTAGGCCGTTGAGGATGTCCGCAGTTGGCTTGACGTGGCTCCAGTACAGGTGATAGGGCGGCGTCACCCGGTTGTCGTCCATGACCGGCCACGCCAACCCTTGCACGAACAGGTCACGCAACCCATCCCGGATGTCGTGCCCCATGCGCGCGGCACGCGCTATCAGCGCCGCGATGCTGGATGGACACTCAATCGCCGCTGGATAGAGCGGCGCCGCCTGGCCGAACCCACCCGCGTCGGTGAGCATGTAGCCGTAGGCCAGCCGCGTGTCGATCTCGATATCAACGAGGAAGTAAGGCAGACTACGCACAACCTCTGTCGGCGGCGTATAAGGAACAGCGCGGGATGTATGAGATGAAGCGCCCATCATGCGCCGCCCTGCATGTTCAGCCACACGCTCCGTAGATGCCGGCCTTGCATCGGCGTGATCGCCTCTACGGCCAGGTAGTCGCGTAGGGCGCCCTCTACGTCATTGTTGTTGAGCGGGTCGTAGGCGTTATCAGGCGCACGCAGCCAGCGTTCGAGTGCGACGGTTATGTCGCCGGACGTTGCGCCTTGCGCCTGACTGATACTGTTTGTTACCTTCACGTCTAGCGCGTTCATTCGTTGTACCCTTGCGGTGCAAGCGTCAATAGCATTTCTGTTAGTTTTTTATTTTGGGCGGCCCAGGCGGCGTCCCAGGCGGCGTCCCAGGCGGCGTCCCAGGCGGCGGCCCAGGCGGCGGCCCTGGCGGCGTCCCTGGCGGCGTCCCTGGCGGCGGCCCTGGCGGCGGCCCAGGCGGCGTCCCTGGCGGCGTCCCTGGCGGCGTCCCTGGCGGCGTCCCAGGCGACGGCCCTGGCGGCGGCCCAGGCGGCGTCCCTGGCGACGGCCCAGGCGACGGCCCAGGCGACGTCCAATTGCTCGTCGCTTATCTCGCCACGCAACCACGCGCGTTTCGCCTCAATGGCCTTCCAACACCGCACATCTTCGACGTTGGCTGTACGCAGCGCGTTCTCGGCACATAGGCAGGCGAACTCGTGCAGGGTCGGCGTGGCATCCGCGACCCATAGGTGAGCGCGTACCGTCGAGCATCCTTTGTTCTCACCGTCCGGCTCCAACACGTCGCCACGCACCTCAACGCGCGACACGATGGGGCCGAGAGCATAGTCAAGCGCGTCGAGCGGCTGCACGCTCCAATGCAACCCGCGACCGCAGAGAATGAGCGGGCCGTCCACGGCGAACACACTACCGGTTTCGATGAGGCGGTTGTCGTCGTAGCGCAGGCGGCGATTGTCGGCGACGAAATGCCACGCGAGCTTCGGGGTTGCGATGGTTTCAATGGACGGCTGCTCAATCGTGGATACGTTGGTCATATATCTCACTGTTTCCTTTCTGGCCAGTCCTAAATAGCGGAATCGCTGTTTGCGGCCTTGCATCCTGTACGTCAAAAGTGTTGACAATAAGGTTCTGGATAGCCTCTGTTTCTGTTGTTGAATAGGTGGCATCCCGACCGCTTATGACGGTCGATTTCGTATTCCTCTACTTCTGTTATGCGTCCCCACGGCACCAAGCCTAATTCTTGAATGACGGGAGTAAAGCCCATAGTGGCAAGCGCCCTGATCCATGCATAGAGCGGCTGCGCGGCCTGCTTGCCGCATCCTTTGCTAGCAGCTATGTGATTGATAAGACGCTGCTCCAATGTGCAGCCCGTTGCGCCTACATAGCGGACAGCCCTATCCCGCGGATCGAGCAACCGATAAACAAAGCGTGGAAGCTGGCATCGACACCGCCGCCAATCCCATGTGGCACGTTCGTACATCTTTAGATCGCTCATCGACGCCCCACCTTCAACGTAATTCATCATGTACAGTAAGTACACCACGATCATACCGCTTGCGTTCAGTAAAGTCAAGATGTACACTAGAGTCAGTAGTACCCCTTGTGCAGCACGTAAACTGTGTGCAGGAGGGGTATTTATACATGGATAATGAAGTGCATGTGCCAGAGGAGGATCGCGTGATTGAGGCAAAGGAAGCCATGAGCATGCTCGGCATTAGCAGCCGGGTAACGTTGTACAACTGGGTACGGGAGGGTAAGCTGCGGCGTGCGCCTGACCCCTCATTTAAGGAACGGTCGCCGCTCAACTTCCACTTGTCGGAGGTGGAGCGTTTTATGGCGCAGCGCCGGGCAGAGAAGCGTGCGAAGTGGGGTGAGTAGGTCGTCATACGGCGACCGCCCACGTCAATTGTCCAGCCTGCATACGTTGTAGTCGCCGAGTCTCAGCAGCCCGACGTACGTGCATCGGCAAATCGTAGCGAAGATGACATCTTTGGCACCAGTGTCGCAACCGTGCGATGTCCAGTGTCATCGTGTCGTTCTCATACAAATGCCCAGTTGTTAGCATGACTTTGCTTCCCGTGACCGGATGCGGCTTCCCATTTTCGGCGCGGCAATCGGGATAGGCAGGCGAACCTTCGCAACAGTCGTCGCTCCGCTCACGGACGCGCGCGACCATCTCCCGCCACGTCGGCGGATATTGGCTTTTGTAATCAATGCGGCGGCGTGTCATCGCTCCACCTTTACGTAGTCGCCCGGTATGTCATCCCACACGCGTCCACAACGCCCACAGACGGCGCGACAGCCCGCTAGGGGGTGGAGATGCCCTAGTGTGAGCGTGCGCTGGCTCCATGCGCTGACGTGCCACCTGTGACCTAGTACGAGGCAAAATAGTGAGTAGGCTGTCATACAGTGGCCTCCCACGGTAGGGTTTGCTGGACGCCGTTGAGTCGTGGAGAGTAAGCATGGGTGCATAGAGGGTTCCTTCTTGTTCTCAGCAGTCTCGAACTGCCGGCACGCGTCAGCCGGTCGCGACCAATGGTTCACCCGGTGTCGTTACGCGATTAACCGCGCTTTTAACTCCTCGATACGCTCAATCAGCATGGATCGCTCGGTGTCGGTTAACACTCCGTCACGCGCAATCCACCCTTGGATGTGAGCGAAGCGTTGGTTGATGTGCTCACGAAACAACACTGGGTCGCGGCGTATCCGCTCGACCGGGTAATAGCGTGACTGCTGCTCGTCGGAACCCGGCAGCGTAAGTTGCTGGGCGGGCGTGGGGAGCGACATAAACTGGCGTGTCTTGTTGGGTCCGAGGATCTGACTAATGACGCGGCGCAGAAAATCGAAGTGACCCTGCGTGATAGCCTTATTCGGCGGTACTATTGCGAACATTTTCTGAAAGATGTCCGCCACGGCGTAGATATCCGCAAGCGAAGACTCGCTCACTAGTAGGCGTTCCTCGACGTGCTTACGTAATTCGGCGTGCTGTGAGAAATCAGGCATTGTTTGTATCCTCCATTGAAATTTCGCGTAAACGTCGCGGCCCAGAGGCTGCGTTGAAAGGAACGATGGATGGCGGGGGGCCATTTGGTGTTAGGCCCATTGCATCCCGTAACGCGGCGCTGTATTGAGCTAGCCATGGCATCAGGTGGTCGATGATGTCCAGGTGTAATCGCGCATGGGGGCGCAATCCTTGATGCTCAATAATTCGCTCCGCGAGTTTTGCTGTCTCCAATGACTCAAGGCGGCTTAGTTCCATCATGGCTTTATGGACGTGATCTATCCGAACCCACTCCCCGACGTACTCCTGTTCTTTCCTGAACTCCGCGATACGTACCTCCATATCCTGCCGAACGCGCTCAATTTCCGCATCCTTTTCTCGCCTGATATCATCTGTCTGCGATGTGGCATGGTCGCGTCGCAGGTTGTCCGCTTCGGCCATCTGTGCCTGCAACTGCCGCCGCAGTTCCTTGATCTGCTCCTCTGAGCGCAAGTCATTGGCACCCCATTCGGCGGCAATGATGGCTTGCGCTTCATCGGGCAGTTGCGCCAACTGATAGCCGACGCGCTGCGTGATCGCGCCCGCGTCCAGCAATCCCCCGAGCGCAGGGTGTAGGTCCGCAAGTGTCTTGTACACTTGCACCCGGTTGATTTTCAGGCCGGTTGCGGACGCGATATCATCGAGCGGGGATGTTTCGGGAAATAAAGATTTGCCGGGCAAATCTTTATCTAGGGTTAGATTTCCCTCGTCAGTCGCATCCACCCAAGACGACACGGTGTCGTCTTTATTTTGAGTTGCGCCATCCGCGTCAGTCGTGTTGAGCGCGCTGTCGGTCGGAGGTGGCGGCTCTATCGCACGCGGTCTGCCGCGCGTCACCTCTTTGATTTCGTACAACCTCTTGATGGCCCGCGCCCACTCCGTCGGCTTGAGCACACGCCGGTGAACGTTCTCCTCGATGCGCAATGCCTCGACCTGATCCGGATTCGGATCATGGAGGACCAGCACGGACACGCGATCAAGGGGGATGGCGAGAGCGGCGCGCCACCGCTGTTCACCCGCGATGATCAACCCATCCGGCATGATGCTGATGGGGTTGACTAATCCGTTTTCGCGGATACTTGTCACCAAGCCTGCCAGTTCATCGGCTGCCAACGGGTCGAACATCTCGCGGTTAGCCGGATCGGGCCGTAAAGATGTGGGGGCGCGTTCCTCAAACTGCCACTGTGTCACTATTTCTCCCCTTTCCCACTTCGCAAATTGCGCCGTTTTCCAATTCATAGGTCACGCGCTCAGGATGCACGTCGCACCACGACGCGATGCGCTCCAACCCCGCCGCACGACGCAGGTTGACTGTCTTGGCGCTCACGCCGATGCGTGCTGCCGCTGCCCGCTGTGTCAGTCCCTCGGAGAGGCAGAGGCACACCGATTCGGCCATGGGCGGGTTCTCTGCCCGTAGGCGTACGTAGGCGTCCCTGACGGCCTGTGTGTAGTCGAGTGCCGAAGCGTATTCACGGCTCTCGACAATTGGCTCAGGCCCATCGGGGTACATATGCCGTTTCATCGCGTTTGCCACAAAACCCTCCTTATTTGCATAGCAGTGCAATGATTGACAAGTGCGCGACGGCGCACAGCAAGAGGTTGAGTAAGCTAGCCCCATATCCCCACCTCGTGCACATACGTTTCGACCATACGCTTCGCCGTCACGAGTGACGGGCACGACGCGGCCAGGTCGTACAGTTCATGGAGATGCCCATGCACGGTGCAGCCGCGCGCATCGAGCGCATCTGTAAACGCCCCGCCGTGACGCGACACCATCGGCGTGAAGCGCTGCCCGATGCGCTCCACCTCTCCGGCCAGCGCGGGATCATCTTTATCCGGCCACGACGCCCAGCAGAAGGACACCTGTGTAGCGCGCTCCTCCTTTTGCCCTTTTGGCAGGCCGACATATGTTCGCCCCTGGAAGGGCTTGTCCCACACGAACGTCACGCCCGATTGAACGGCCTCGATGGCGTACCGCTCTTGCTGTGCTGTGATGGCCTGTACCACGGCCACCCACGGTTCTTGATCAGCGTCGTCTAGCATGTCCCAAGGAACGCCGCTCAGGCTTTGATGCGTGACGCTATAGGCGTCGTAGGCGACCCGCGCTAGTTCGTGCTCGCGTACCGTGGCCTGGTCAATGGTGGATGCCACGACATCACGGGACGGGTGCTTTTCGGGTTGCGGCGCCCGCTTTCGTGCTTTGGAGGATGGCTTAAACTCAATAACCACGTTCGCCTCCGTGCGCGCCTGCTGTTTCAGTGGGTGTCCAATCAATCGACCCGCCATTCTTGCGTCGCTGCTGTAGGACAGATTCGACCACTTCGGCTATCGCGCGTTCGGGCGTACTGGCCGGTATGGTCATACTGCTGTAGCCATCCTCTCCACAATCCCACGATGATTCGCCTTTACCGGGGAACGGGATAGGCTTCTCGAACTCCACGTCGGCGCGCACTATGACGCGCGGCCACGGCCAGCGCGGGCGCTTCCACATCGACTCAAAGAAGAGCATTGTGACGGGGTAGTGGCCTTCGGGCATGTCTACCTGGCCCACATGCCGCGACAGGTCGCGCGTGCTGTACGCAGAGGGGCCGAGGATGGTATCGAGCGGCGCCCACGAGCCGGAGCGCCAGCGCGGCGTGCCCGTTGACCATGATGAAGGATCGCGCCACACTTCCCACCCTAGACGGTCGTCGTTCCATGACAGGGATAGATCACGGTCGTCAACATAGTGCCCGCGCTTGTCCTTGCGATAGTGCCACTCCCGCGGCGCGATGCCGTCGATTTTCAACCATACAGCGAACAAGCCGCAGGCTAGCCCAACCTTCACGTCATACTCGCTACCGGCGCCGCCTATACTCAGATCCACATGGGCAAAGCGAGTCGGTATCTGCCATTCTGCGCCCAGGACAATACCGCGCTTGCGTTCTCCGCGCGGATACCAGTGCCACCAGCAGCGGCCGTGGCGCCAGAGCGGCCCTACCACTTCCTCGTCGTGCGTGCCGGGTACGTCGCGCGTCATCAGATGTTGTGAGTGAAAGTGCATTGTTGGAGTCCTTGTGTCCACGTACGCAGGCTCGACCATCCCCGGCTGCCACACCTTGCGCGCCACCGTGCGGCGCTCGCGTGGGTCGTAGTCGTCGGAGTAAACGAGATAGACCTGCTGCATGTCTTTGTCCTCCGTACCCCTCTTGGGCCTTCTCAATGCGTTGTATATGGCGATGCGGCGTGACCTAAACGCCGCCCCGCGTCAGACAGGGAGTATTTCTCAGTCAGTCAGTCAGGACCCGTAACGGCGCAACGAGGGGAGCGACTGCTCCACGGCCTTGTACGCCTTTTGCTTGTAGGCATTGACGACTTCGGCGGCGAGGTCGTACAGCCGTGCGGCCCGCCGTTCGCTCTTCTCGCGCGCCAGGTCGGCCAGGTCGTCGAGCGCGTCCTCCGCCGCTAGCCACGCGTCACGAACGCGCAGTGGATGCATCGGGTCACACGCGGGCATCGGGATGAGGTGGGCGCGCTCCACGCCGTAGCGCGGGTCGAGGAACACGTCCACGGCCATGTGGACGCCGTTGTGCTCAAACGGCGCGACGACCTGCCCACCAAGGTCATCGCCACTGTGGCGATAGGCCACGATGGGGCGCATTAGATCTGGCGGATAGACGCGTGTTGGGTCGCAGGGGGAGGGTTGACGATTGTTCATGCCGCCATCCTCCGCGCGTCGCGCTCGGCGTCAATCTCCGCAAGCCGCACGTCTATCTCCGCGACGCGGGCGACGGACGCCGCGATGTCGAAGGGGAGAGGCATGGTCGCCGTGTGCGCCGTGTGCCAGTCGCGCGTCTGCCCGTCGCGCACGGCGACGAGAGCGGCGCGGTGCAGGTCGCACAGGGCGATAGGGTCAATGGTGTCGTACTGCACGCTGACGGCGCGCTCAACGGCCAGGTAGGTGTCCGTGGGCGCTTCGCCCGGCAGGACGAGGGTGATGTCCGTCGATGCGTGCGTAACGCCGGGCGCTATCTCAATGATGCTTGTCAGGATGAGGCAACCATACGCCCAATCACTGTGTGTGGCTTCGCGCATGTTAGTTGGCCTCCGTGATGGATAAACTGCACGAAACGCATACCGCATCGCGGTCGTAGTGAAAGGCGTTCGCGCGCTTGCACTGGGCGCATGTTTTGATGGTCAGCAGGTGACGCGGTGACAGATTCAGCGGCGGGAAAGGCGCGCTTTTCTGTGGCGCTTGCACAATCGAGGTGTTCTTGTGTACCATAGTGATGGACAATCCTTTGCTCAATGGGGTTTTCGTATCCGCTGCACGGTCGCTCGTGCAGCGGATTTTTGCATTTCCATGCGTGTGCTTGTGGTGGTGTCCGCTGCTTTCCTTGCCTCAGCCGTTTGGTGACCAACCATCGAGATAGCCATGTCTTGCATGAGACGTGACGCTATCGTGAGCGCCTCTTCAACAGACAGTGCTGGCTCCTCCACCGAGGCTGCGGAGGTCGCTGGTGAGGATTGATCCTGGGGAGCGTTGTTCATGCAGCCCCCGTGAACGACGACTCAAGATCGACAGTCTGTAGGTCAAGAGCGACGGCAATAACGTCGATCTCGGATGCGCGCCAGTCATCATAGACGCCAATCATCAAGCGATAGAGCCGAAAGTACGGCAACCCTGTCGCACGCGCTAACCAACTAAGCGACCGCTGCCCCGTGGGGCGCACGGCCAACGCGCTAGCGATGCGTTCTCGAATCATACCTACCTCCTAGTCCGTACAGCATATGGAATTTTCCATATCTGTATTGAGCATACCATAGGAGTTAATGTTTTGCAATAGTAGTATGGAACAGATAAGGTATATATGGACATGCGCGGATATGCGTGTGACGGGAGAGGTAATGGGAGTGGACAAAAAAGTGCGTCGTGGTCCAAAGCTCAATGACGCACTGATCGCGGAGATAGGGTATATTGCGCGTCTAGGCCATATCACCAAGCGTGACCAACCAGATTACCCCGCTTTGGCACGCGCGATGAATATGTCCGGTGAGGGCTTAACCGGAGTGACCAAACAGGGGCGTGCGCCTAGTTCAGATACGCTGAGACGTCTCGCGGAGTTCGCGCGGCGTCACGAACCCCAGTACAGCATCCTTCGCCTCTTTGTTGCCGCAGGCTGGCTCAAAAAGGAGGACGTTGATAACTACGTTGGGGCGGGTGGGGACACTCTGCGACTTGAGGATGTGACAACCGCAGCGACTGATGCGGGGCTGTCTTCTACACAGCAGCTCGCGGCGTATGAGATGCTACGGTCGTTGGCTCAGTCGCTTGGACTGCCTGTCTTGCCTGAACGCGCGCCTGATAGTGAGCGCTCCACGCACGAAGCGCATCCATCTCCGAGCCCGGAGTCGCCAGAGTCTCCATCGTAGGTAAGGGGCCAGATAGGGCGTCAGCCATCCAGAGATATTCGGCAACGGTGAGCATGGGGAAGTCACTCCTCTCCGCGTCGCCGGGTTGTGGCGGCGTTCTCAGTTGTTTGGCGTAGAACAGATGTGCTATCAAGGTATCATGTGTGACCGTGTTCGTCAACTACTTGTGGCGAACGGGATAGATCCAGTATCACGAGTACATCGTTTTACGACAAGTCGTGAATGTGCGATAGAGGGACGTTCTGTCGCATCAGTGCAGGGAAGGGCAGGGAGAAATGGAGGGGGTGTTAGAGCCGGCGGCGGCGTACGTGCGTGGCTCGACGCTGATGCAGAAGGATGGGTATAGCCCGGAGGTGCAACGAGCGTCCATCGCGGATCGGGCGCCTCGTGACGGCTACTATATCGCCATCGAGGATGAGGACTGGGAGAGCGGGCACAAGGTCACACGTAAGGGCTATCAGCGTATCCTCGACGCCGTGCGCGCCAAGAAAGTGAAGGCCGTCTACGTGTTCATGTTTGACCGCTGGGGGCGCGATGGGGTGGAGTGGCTAGCCCGCGCCCAGGAACTACGCCGCTTGGGCGTGATCCTTATCTCGGTCCAGGAGGGCAAAGAGGAAGGCGGACTGATTAGCTTTGTGCGCGCGGGCATGGCGCAGGAAGAGAGTCATAAGATCGCACGGCGGGTAATTGGGCCACGCAGGGCGGCGGCGTGGGCCGGCCAGTACATGGGAGAGACACCGTTTGGGTACAAGCGGCTCTATCCTGAATGGGACGGCAAAGGCAAACGCCCCGCTGGGCGTCTCGTGCCGGACCCGGCGACTGATTGGATCGTGGCTGAGTTGTACCGCCGCTACGCCGCGGGTGAAGGCTCATTACGTGTTTTGGCCGGATGGATGCAGGCTGATCCACGCGTGCCACCGCCGCCCGGCGGCGCGCAGCGTTGGAATGGCGGCGAAATACGTAACATTTTACGTAAAGTTGTCTACAAAGGCTGTGTGAGTTACGATGTGCATCCCAGTGGCCGCTTTGAGCGCGCGGCCGAGGGGACAGCGTTCGTGCGACCGGGCACGCATCCAGCCATCGTTGATCCCGATCTATTTGAGACTGTCCAGCGTCGCCTGGTCGATGCGCGTTCGCATAGCGCCTACAGGAGTCAGAGGAAGGATGGTCCCCCACCCGCTGTGCTCGCGGGATTATTGCGCTGTCATGTCTGTGGGGGCTTGGTGATTCGTTCGCATCGTCACGAACGGGGACAGTATATATGCCTGCGGCGCCAGCGCGCGGTCGATGTCTGTGCGTCACGCGGGTATAATGTCGATCTGGCCGATGATGCCATCATCCGTGAGATATCCCGCTTGCGGGGGCACCCGTGGACCGCACAGACCGACCGGCGGCTGACAACAGCCCGTCGGTTGGACGATGGCGCGACCGTGCGCCAGGCCCTTGCTGACGAACGCGCACGTCTTGAACGCCATGTGCGCCGGTTCGGGGACCGTGATGACGAGCCGACGCGTGCCGAGCGTGACGCGCATCGGGTGGTGACCGCTGAGATAGCCGTGCGCATCGAGGCTCTTGCTGCGCGATGTGACGAGGCGCGGAAGACCATTGTTCCGCTGCCCGATCTCAGGATGGCGCATGAACTCCTACGTCACATAAGTATTCGTGACGCTGCAATGGATTGTGTCGCCAAGGGAGATGGGGCGCGCCTACGGCAATTGATCAAGGGATGGGTATCGTCAGCAACACTTGTTGAACGCTGGCCGGACATCAATAGTACCTGGCTCCGCTTTGAGGTGGATTGGTCGCCCGTCGCCCGTGCGCTGATGGGCGCGGGTCTGCTCACGCTTGAAGATGCCCCTGGACACCCGGAACCTGACAGCGACGCCGCGGCGTTGGCGCGTGAGGAGGTGGCGCGGCGGCACCGTGAGAGTGCGTTACGGTGGTATCATGAAACAAAGAAGCCACGTTTGCTAGCCGATCCCATCGCGCATGAGGCGGCGCGTGAGGCCGGGCGCCAGTCATCGCGCCGCCTCTACCAGCGGCGCAAACAACAGGAAAGACCCAAGGACACCGAGGAAAATGAGACAAGTCCGTTATGAGCTTGTGTGAAGTGAAGCTCAGGCGGTCGTCCTCCTTCGGCAGCCCCGAGGAGGCGTTGACCCCACGCAAGCTCGCGCGCCTCACCCTGGCGGCGCAGACCTACCTGGCCGCGCACGGTCTCGAGCAGGCCGACTGGCGCCTCGACCTCGTCGCCATCGAACTTGATCGACGCGGCGCCGTCACGCGCACCGCGCTCTACCAAGGCGTCGGCGCCTAAAAGGTAAACAGCGGCGCCTGTGTCGGTACTTGCGGCACGACAGGCGGCCAGAAGACGCCCAAGATAATCCACGTACCGTACTTGAGAACGGTACCGACGAAGAAATGCGTGTCGATATTGGGGCCGCATAGCGTCGTCAGGAACTTATCGCGCACGCTTTGCGCTGCTTTGTCTGGATCGCCGCAACTCGACAAGACATTGCGGTAGAGCGCGCCGACCTCCCAATCCTCGATCATCATTTGGTGCCCCTTGCAGCGCGGGTCGTTGCAGGTGAAGCGGTACTTGAACTTGTACGGGATCTTCTCCAGGGGCTTGCGATCGGGGCCGAACATGCGCAACTGAGCGATGTCGGCCTCCCACGATGGTTTCCACGTTTCCGAGTCGGGCTCGACGATCAGATCCAGTATCTCCCTGGGCTTGACCAATCCCAAGCTGGTTCCGTCTAGCTTCTGCTGCGCCCACAGTCTTTCCATCGACACTGGAGGGTTCTTCAAGACGACGGCGCGGCGCTCGGCCCAGTGGCCCTTGGTATCCAACGGGGAGCACAGTGTCTTGATGGTCTCGACCTTCGGCCGATAACTCTCTTTGCGGTTGTCTTTGTCGTGCTTCTCGACCTCGACCTCAATCCATTGATACTTCTTGTACTCTAGTTTTCGCTAACGAGGGGCAAAGGGAGGGCTTTGGTAGGATAGGGGTGCTGAGACCATATCACCTGAAGGAGCCTCCCGATGCCAGAAGTAGTCTACCGCATGATGACGCTGTTG
>JAABUU010001696.1_pt1 | contig 35332 bp, 48 predicted proteins | sample 5559301 | NCBI WGS metagenome assembly JAABUU01 (sample SAMN10711884, study PRJNA513360) | rock metagenome | isolation source: Antarctica rocks | place: Antarctica: Victoria Land, Richard Nunatak white
TCAACGCGAACCCGGTCTATGACAGGCAAACGAAACGTTACTCAAATTTCACAGGGCGAAAGCACGGAGGGATAAATGCTTTCAATTACATGCTAGCAGAACGCTAACCCTATTTAATGTTAAAGCGCCTTGCCAATGCAGTCGCAGCTAAAGATGCTCCTCTAGGTAGAGAGCTATATACGTAACGAACCCTCTCCTTCCTCTGAGGGCGCAGTCTGCAAAGTACAGCGCCAGCATGCTATACTCCCAAGCCGGCCACTAAGCGGTTACTCGACGTAGAACAACACTTAGCCAAGCAAAGATTGCCAGGCTCAAGCTCCAGCTAGAAGCGATGTCTTCATGCCTAGCCAAGACCCGCGTTTCTGATAGTCCATAGAGCCCAGAAGGCGAATAACGAAATCAGTTCATACACCATCCCTAACAATCCACCTCTTATCCGCCTCCTTCGAACCCACTCGGTCCGCTATCATAGTTAGGGTATCTTTGATGGCGTCCTTTGACGTTTTCGGGAACCTACTCAGGGCATCAGTACACCCATCTCTACCTTTCCCTATGCGGGATCACACGTACTGTTTTTTCAATATCTCGATTAAACCCGCTTTCGTCAGATCGCTCCCTTGGATGGCCCTCTTGAAGTCGGACATCAGCTCGGGCGCGACCTGGCGTTTGTTGACTGGCTTTTGAGCTTTGGATGGTGTAGCGAGATTAGTTGGAGTGCTGACGACCTTGCCGTCGGCGGTGACGAGCGTCAGTGCGCCAGGGACGAGGCCGTTGATGGCGGGGTTGGTGCGGTTGATTGCGTGGAGTGGTATTCGTGGTGGGTTCATGAGGGTGGCGGTGGTTGACTTTGACGCTGCAGCGTCCGTTGATGACGGAGTGAGAGAGGTGTCGTTGCCCGCCCAGTAGGCAGTCGAGAAGGGGTCTATTGACAACAGATGATTTTCTATGGGGGTTGGTCAGTCATGGTTCTGAAACCACCAAGGACCAGATAAAGCCTACCAAGTATAAACTCCAGTCTGTACGTTTTCAGATACAGTTTGGAGTCGTCTGCTCCGTCGGTGTCTCCTCGGGGTATACCATGGCCATCTTCCCAACATAGGCCGCTAGAGACAGGCTCGAGGTTCCCAACGACGTGTCTCCGCTTATTACCTGCAGTATTCAAGCCTTCCGCGCTTTCCTCATCATCTAAAAAGCCCTCCATCTCATCTTCTTCGTCGTCACTCCCATGTTCCTCTTCCCCTTCAGAGTCCAGATCCTCGCCTTCTCCAGGTTCTTCCCATTCAGCTTCTGAGTCATAATCGTAGTTCGTCTGTGGCAAAGCTCGCTCGAAAGGATTTCTTGCCAGACCCATGGGCGACTGCTTGATCGGAAACCTCGTGTATGTCCCCCTATACGGTGGACGCACATCTTCCGCAAACTGCAGATGCTTCAACGATATTGACCTGAGCAGTTCCACGGGGTCGCAAATTAGCGCTTTTTTGCCATCCGTGAGATCGATGGGGTTCTCTTCGGTCCCATTGATTCTTTCCATGATGGTCTTAACCGTGCGTTGTGTTGTGGCACGCTTGGTGCACTTATATGGGGGAATGTGTAATTGCTCAATGGCGTATGCTTGCAAAGCTTTCCTTTTCCCCAACACTTCCTCCAAGCCATTCCAATCGCTTCCAAAATGGGTATCAATCCTTACTCGCGCACGCTCCAGAGATCCTATGTCTCTGCCAAAACGGTTGTGAGGCGCCAAAGTGGTATGTGATTGGACATAGAAAGGCGGAAATGATCGTTCATATTCAGACTGCGTGGTTTTCTGTGGACTTGCCGAGCTCGACCTGCTTTCCGTGCTTATGTCCATGCCATCCACGGAGCCTAGAGAGCTACGCCGTCCTTCCATCGGGTTTCGATGTTCGGTCGGCGGTGTGCTGATCGCCCCGGGGCTTATGGTGGCAGGCTTGACGAAGAAGGCATTGAGCCGCATTTGGGACTGCATTTACTTAGCTCTAGAGATCATGTAATACTCATGCATACGCACCTTTTCCTTCTTCGCTTTCTCATCCTCCTTCTTCCTCTTCTCCTCCTCCTTGACCGATTTCTCCAATTCCTTGATCCTCTTCTTTTCCTCCCTCTCTTCCTCCTTCTTCCGTCTCTCATCCCTAGCCTCCTCCTCCTTTTGCTTCTTTTGTTCTTCTTTTACCCGTTTTTCGTCATCTTTCCTTGCCTTCTCTTCCGCCTTTTGCTTATCTTTCAGCTCCCTCTCGATCATCAAGCTTTCCTTTTCCGCAAACGTCAGCTTGCGTCTCTTCGCAGGCTGTGTGGTAGTGGCATGTTGAACTTGAGCGGACGAGGCCGCAGTTTCGTCGACTTTCGAGCCATTGCTGCTCAGGGGCGGCGACGTAAGTCTACTTGTTTCGCTGCTACAGCTGTGTGGGTTGACCTCGATACGTTGCTGCTGTTGTGGGAGATCTGATACATCCATATATTCCCCATCCAAAGCTATAGCACATGCGCTTTCCTCTTGAGCGAGATCGCCAACTTCGCTGTCCGGGTGTGCCCTTTTCCGTGGAGAAATGGACGTAGCGTTCATGGTGGCGGTTAGAGAAGAGCAGGCAAGCTATGATCGACAATACTAGACAAAAGACGCTCATACAAACAAAAATTTCCAGAAGTGCAGCACTTGACCTATCTCGATGTCGATGTTATTTTTGTTCACTGTCTGTTGTTCATGGGAAGTTAGGGATACGCGTCATTAAAAAGGGTTCTCGTTCACAGCACGCGAGGGCTAAGCGAGTCCCTATAGAGCAACAACAGCCGACCAATATGGCCGGTGTGTGCTTCAGTATTAACTTACATAAGTACGAATATTCTCCGGATGAACCTACTTTTGCAGCACCAATTGAGCTAGAAAACAATGAGAAATCAAAGACCTAGGTAGTCGCCTAAATGAAGATTGTTGGCCCCGAGCCCTTATCACTCGATACCTAAGGTAGTGCAAGATATAGAAAAGGAACCTCGATTGAAGATCCCGAACCCTAATGCGTCCCATTACTCAATCACCAGAGATCAATGTATGTATTAAGCTGTCTGCTCGTCCCTATGTACTCGGTAAGCCCACCAGCTTCGACTCAGCACGCCCCTTCTGTTGGGATCCCGAAAGATGTGGCCTCCGAATGCGGTGCCATGGCCAAGATAAACATACGCGACGCAAATATATGTATATATACTTCAAACTCCCCGTTCGTTCAGTCATCATCTTCCCAGTTCTCAACCAAGTTACTGGAACCCGCTTCCCTCTTTCCCCTTGCTTCCCGTCCTTCCTTCCCTCACTTCGACTCGGTCCCAATCACATGCGAAAGCACAGTCGTCTGCCCTCCACTCCCCTGCGTCGAATCCACATACGGCATAACCTCCACAATCGGCCCCGTAAACTCCTTCCTCGCGTAAAGAAAGTAATAGACGACGGCGAACACCAGCACACTAAACGTCATCAACACCGAGTAATTCATCGTATCAGGCGTCACCGACATAGCTGCCGGGAAGAACGAGAAGACAAAAATGATGATCCCGAAACACACCGCGAACACATTCACCGCGATCCCAAACATCCCGGGGAGGTGGAAAGGCCCCCAGACTAGAGTGTTCGGCTCGAACTCTTCAGAACGGCTGAGAGTGTGGCGGGGTTTGATCCCGCCTGTGCAGCGCCGGTAGAGGAGGAAGGCCTCGGTGATAACGTACGAGGCGTACAGCGAGGTGACGCTGAGGGAAATGACGTCGTTGAAGGCGGCGGCGGAACCGATGTTGATGAGGCCGATCACGCAGGCGGTGATGGAGGCGATGATGACGGCGTAAACCGGGATGGAACTGCCGATTTGGACCTGTAGTCATCAGTCAATAGGTTGTCTTCCTTTACTCTTCATATTCTTCCGAAAATGGGACTGCTGGATGGGTTCACTACTGACCTTGCTCACATGGCGATGGAATGGAAGACCGCGGTCACGTGCAAAGGCCCAAATCAGACGAGAGGTTGTAGTCAGGGCAGCGATGGTACCGCAGACGGACATGATCAGAAGGATGACGATCATACCCGTCGCACCTCCCTTGGAGCCCACGGAGTCGTAAAAGATTTGCATGTATGGATAGCCGAGGACTGCGGTGGGGCTTGCGAGCACTTTATCAATGTCGACGGTAACGAAGAGGACGGCGATTACGATTGCCCAGCCGAGGGCACCGTTGAAGAGAGTGGTCACAAGCATTGACCAAGGTACTACGACGTCGGCGTTTTGGACCTCTTCGGCCATCTGAGTGTAGCCGTTAGGGATGCGACAATGTTTTCAGAGGTCTGTGGGCTTACGTGGACTGCACTATCACATCCTGCAAAGCCATTAGCTGTGCCGTCGCTTTTGAGGGCTGATCTCTAGTTGATAGCTTACCAAACATTGCAAACACAGTACCAATCAACCCAATGAAGAAGGAAAGGCCTTGCGAAGGCCATCCTCCTCCATTCTGAAAGGTCGTAAAAACATCGTGAGCTGAGGCTTTCTGAGGTGCCATCTACAAAAGATTAGTCTTTCCTAACGCGACACTGGACTGGGAAGGGGACGGGTACATAGACAAGCGGAATCAATATAGCAAAGAATCCCAGCACGTGTATAACCAGCATGGTGGCTTCAATGGCAGGCAAAAGCTGGCCAAAGACAGTGTTGACCAACACAGCCACGACGATTGTTGCCCAGAATAAGAGCGTGCCCTCCCACCGCTGCGGGACGCAATCGGGTCCGTTCAACTGTATCACTGCTTGGATTTGTGTTCCGCAGACATAGCCGCCGCCAGCCAGAATAGCCATCCAGCCGCAGATGACGATCCAGCCTGCCCTTATTAGCCCATAGCTCCTTCACGTCTTCCGGTCGCATCGATATCTGTACCCATAATGTAGCTCATGAAGGTTCGACACGAGGGTGGTGCCAGCTGCGCAATCCAATGATATTGACCGCCGGAGGTAGGAGCCCTGTGTGACTGATAAATTTCCCTGAGTAATGCCGGATAAGCGCCGATGTCCTTACATAGACGCCAATTCAGCCATTGTAGTAAACACAGCGGTTGTACCGAGCCAGACAAAGAGGTAGCCATAGACAAGGCCAGCGTAGCCTCCACTACAAAGGTGCCCGCATCAGCCATTGTCAAAACGCACCGAGAAATCGAGATCGGGCGAACTTGTTGAGACCGTTCGTAAAGAGACTACAAGTTGGTCAGCGCGTTGATATCGAGTAAGGGCTGGAAAGCTATTCACATGAGAGCTCCTTCCCAGGTAACCAGAATAGTACAGGTGAATCCGCAGAGCGAAATGAAACCAAAACGACGCTTGTTCCATGTCAGCTGTGTTTGCGCAAGCTTCAATGGATGATGTCCTTACCTCGAGGACAGACTTCTTCCCGAGGCGAGCCAGCACTTGCGTGTCGCGCTCTCCTTTCGACTGAGCTTCGAGCTCAGCACGGTTGCGTGAATTGCCCATCACAGCAAGCTCATGAGGATGGCTCATGATAGTGACTGTCACTTGGAAAGAGGTCGACGACAGGAACGGGCCATGGATGGAGCGCTCGAGGGCCGGCGAGGGTGGGGAAGCGATAGAGAGACTCCCCACGGCCCACGCATGATTGCTGGTCAGTCAGCCTTGCATTGCAGCAGCTTTGCTCAACGAAGCTTGGTTCCGTGCAGGTGCAGGCTGATTCATCGGACATAAGGTGGTAGTCTATTAGTAGTCTCGTATGGATCATGCTTATCAATCGGGTCCAGACTGTACCTTACCTGGTAGGTATCTGGAGTGCATGGCCTTCGATGGCACTAGTGTACCTTAGGGCAAAGACTGGCATGATGCCACGAGACATGGGCAGACGATGAGAGATGGGGTTTGCCATCAACATCGAATCTCAACTCTCGCATCTCTGTGAGTGGACAAGAGTGAACCCTAACTTACCTGGTAGCAAATATTAATTGTCCGTATCAAACAGCTAATAAGGTATTGCGCTGACTCATACGCGGTATGGAATCTGTCATTTTCCGTACTGGTAGGCCAGGCTCGGCCCGCGGGCGGTGCGTTAAGTTACGGGAGACCAACTTACTTCCAGAACCTTTAAGCCTCCCGTAAGTTACCAGATACCTAGGTAAGAAGCGGATATTCCATATCAATTGGCATGGTCCTCTTGTTTGTTGACAATAAATAATACCTTATATCAAGAGACAGGTTCTTGTGTCCATCTTTCATACCTCTCCGTGTCTTCAGAAGCTCTTATTGAGCCGACTTAGTGTGATCAATAAACCCATCGTATACCTAGTGAGGTCGAGATGGGGCTCCTACACTATAGAGAATAGCGGGCTGCTTATTAGTGGGCTTTCCCCCATATCAATATTCATCGTGAGTTAACTCAACACCTCTTCTACAGTACCCGGAACGATCTAGTCATAAGTTCATCCCTGTCTTCGTTTTCTAGACGTATGATCCAAACGTGAGGCGGAACCAAGAATAGCGCCGGTGGCTGAGGGACACAACTCATCGCCTGGGCTGAGAGAAAATCGTCTACGCACCATAAACTCAGGGCAGCCTTTTGATGAAAAAGATTCGTTGCGAATCAACAACGCTCGGGCTGTCGCGGTGGCGGAGGCTGTGTTCACGCCACAATTTGTCTAGCGATTTGCAAACATCACCTCCTGGTAGGCGCAATGATAACCTTGGAATGCTTAGTCTTGTCTACAAATAAATTGTGTGTCAGTGTCTCACTCTTGAGAGCAATCCTACGACTGAATCTATCATCAAGCGCATCAAGGCAAGTCCACAGGAAGTCACGATGGCTTCGATGTTGCTCAACGTCCTCGCGCCGCACGTCCGTGACACTATGAAGATGGGCGTTCGTTGGGCCGGTCCCCGCGTCGCGGTGGCCGGCGTCAAGTTCGTCGGGGCTGCACACGCAGCTCGGGAATTCGTGCGAGACGTGGCGGGAGAGAATTTCGAAGCGCTTACGGAATCCGAGTATTTGGAAGCTACGAAGGGCCAGCAGGCAACAAGGGATCCCACGGTGGGAGAAGCGCCCGACTTGACGGACTTAGACGACGAGCAAGTGAAAGGTATGGTGCAGTCGACGGGTGATGGCAATAGACAGGATGCTTGCATGGAGCTTCGAACTGTAATTCTGCATTGCCGCAACATTCGTGCGAGTAGGAATCTGGGACAAATAGAAGTCATTGGGAGCCTGATCCCCCAGCTGTCCCACTGGTGTGTAGAGGTAAGTGGGAGTTCTCTTCACAGCATGTTATTCGATCTTCTCCTTACCACAAACGCAGGTCAACACGATTTTCTATGAATTACGTGCAAACAATGGAGACGGCTCGTCGGCCATCGTAAAAAACGATGACCGAATCATTCTGCACTCCGAGCTTGGGGAGCAAGATCGGAAGATAAAGTTGGAGATAACGACCGATAGGAGGATGCACAATAGTACGAAAAGCTATCAGGTTGGGACGACTGTCCTCAGCAACGAACAGATCATCCAAATAGGTATTTTAGATGACCTTCCCCTCTAGTTTCGCCGTTATTAGTGACGTTTCACTCCAGCTTCCCTCATATTCCGCAGATTCGCACAGGGCTATGACTTGTTCATCGACAACTGTCAGCTTTTCTCTCAGCTGCTGGCCGAGACGATCAGTGGTAAGGAGAATGCAGAGCAAGTTCGCAGAATCCTCAGTGAGAAGTCGGTGATGAGGCTTCCTGTAGCTGCGAGCTGGCTGGCGGGTCCCGCATACCATTTCATGGCAGTGGTGCATCATGCTCTACCAAAGGTCTCCAGCACCCATAGCTGCCCCCCGGATGGATTCTGCGTGGACTGTCCTATACAACCACTCCAGCAACGCGTTGATCATCTGCTCGAGAATTGGGAAAAGTTTTACTATCATCCTCGTGTCTATGGGTCAAGGGAGAAGACGAAAGAAAATATTGAGGCTCTATTTGAAAGATTGAATCCATTCTGGTAGGAAACCTCAATGTTTTACTATATACGTGTAAAAGACTCCACCATACTATATAAGGCGGTCCCCAACCAGACGCGGTTTGGCGCAGTCGATCAATTCACGCTCTTCGGTACTGGCCTTATCCGACCATCCTGAAGTGTCGACACTGGGAGAGAGCTTATGTTCTCAAGCAGTGAGCAACCTCTAGCTCTGGGAGTCTTTGGGATATAGATGCCCACTCCTCTCGTCTCTTCTTCTCTTCCAGGTATACAACGCATTGAACAGGACCATTAGGGCCATGTAACACACCAGAAGACCAAGCACTATCAGAGGTGCAAAAATTGAGAACGTCGTGAAGCCGTAGGATGCATTCTGGAATGCAAGGTTGTGTCCCAAATGCTCAGTGGCCAGTCCAACTTGCATAGCCGTCAGGACGAGTAGAAGATAACCCAAGACCCCCACAAGCCACTGGGTGTTTCGTTGGAAAAAGGTCGAATACCCAGGGTATGAAAATGAATATCCTCGAACGAGACTCGTGAATTTTTCTTCCCTCGACCCAAAACTATATATCCAATTCAACCTTCCCAGTCGGAGTTCTCCATAACGATAGCGGACATTGATGTTCCGGAAGTTGAAAAAAGTCCAGGTTCTGTAGGGTCGCCCGACTGATTCCGACCCATTGCTGCCAGGATATCGTGTTTGGCAACAAATTTCGTTCTTGAGCAATCTTCAGATCCAACTTCGTAGGCACCAGCCATAGATAAGACAGCAAGAGCCCCGCGGCAGCCTCATATAACTCTTTGTCTTTACTCAAATGCTTTTCCCATATCGTATGACACAGAAGGAACTCCGGGAGAGGCTTGATGAATATGCGAGCATTATCCCATGCCAGATGTAGATCGGCGGCTCCTGTAAACACAACGGCTCTTCCAAGCATGAGTTGCTGGGACAAGGGACGGGCGGGTCGCGGCAAGCCAGCAAGCCACAAGTGATCATGTATCCCATTCAATCTTTTCACATCGAGCTCATGATCCAGGTATTGCTTGAAGATGGCTGGATCTTCCTGCTTTAGCTCTTGAAACCCTCCCCGCCGCGTGTGGTAGGCAGCTGGAAAGATCAGCTGCGCCTTATCAGCGTTGGCTGTGGTCTTGGGATCGCAGGTGTCTTCGAATGTCAAGCTTGCATCAGGAGGAAAGGGGGGGTCTAAAGAAGCCATCATCAGATGCTGCCTCAGGGCTGCGGCATGCCTCGGGCACTGCAGCACGCCTTAGAAACAGCTGCCTTATGCTGATCCGCAGAGCCTCAGGCATGTGTTCATAACAGCATCTTATTTTCTTCACAATAGTTATTCAAATATAAGTTGAATCACGAATTATTGTTAAAAGTTAAGATGAAAGTGAAATCTTTTGACATTGATACTAGCAGCAGATCATAAAGCTACCTAGGTATGTCAACACCGCTTTCCCCTTTCTGCCTGTTCTAGCTCTAGTCTTGGAGGCTATCTTGAGCCCTCTTGTTTTCGTCCTCCACGAGTAAATCCAGCAACCGCCTTCTGCGAAGCCTCGTGAATCTTCTGAACGAGCACCTCGGGCTGACTCAGGTGTGGCGAATGTCCCGAGCTGCACCTCTCGACCTGCGCTTTGGCACTCGCCGCGAACATCTCCTGGTACTGCGTGGGAGCGGCCTGATCGTTCTCGCAGATGAGGTAGGTAGATGGAATATAACGCCAGGCGGCGCGAGTGAGCTTGGTAGTCTGCACCTGATACGATTGTGCGATCAGTCGCGAGGCCCACAACGATGCCTCGGATGGCTCGAGATCGTTGTAGAGCGTCTGTTCGCCACGCAGGATGTAGAAGCGACCATCGGGCTAGATGCTGGGTGAGTCTTGTTTCTGAGGATACGGAGCGTTCTCACCTTAACGTCGTTGTTTGGCGATTCGCCAAAGGCACTGAGGACCGACTGGCCCTCCTGGAGCAGGAACGCAGCATAAAAGAAGAGATGGATGACGCCTCCGGGTAGGCCTCGAGCGTGGCGGTTGGCGTAGCTGAGCTCTTCTGTTGTAGCTTCACTGCCTACTAGACCGCCATAAGAGTGCATGACCACCACAACAGTTCGGCCTTCACCTTCGATCAGGCGAGTGAGCTCCTTGCGGATTGCCGATGCGTCATCCGCGAGTGAGAGCTGTGGGAACTCGGGGCTGTCGACATTGCTGCAGCTTGGGAGTTGAGGATATATGGTAGGATATCCTCGAGCCTCGAGACCTTTCACTAATTTCTCATAGACTTGAGGGATCTGAAACGAACCCTGGACGAGTAAGATAGTTGGCAGACTCTGTGTTTGGGCTGCCGGAGCAGACTTGATTGTGGCTGCGGTCGCCATGCTAGGGGTTGACAGGCGCAAGGAAGTGAGACAGAGGGTTTGTGGTGAGGTGTACGGAAGATGGCCTGACTGTGAGGGGAGCTCAGTTCAAGCGGGCCAACCCTGCAGCCTGACGCATGCAGTAGTTTGATGTATGCGTACTTCGGTATTCAGCGACGACTTAAGATCATGTGTTCCGAAGCCTACTACGATAGACATTTATCGTTGCTTTTCATACCTATTAATAGGGGACATATTTCCGCTACGATGTCTAGTGAATAAGACATTGAGTGAGGATGGCATCATACACCGAGACTCCGAGGCAACAACTTTTGAAGTCACTCCGAGGCCGCAGTCTCCATATTCCCGATCTACAGGCACTTCTGGCTCAATGGCCGCAGGATGTGAATACGCAACTTGAGCATCTCAAGAAGGATGTGGACGAAAAACTTCAGAGGTGCGTGCTGCCACAACTCCTCAATCTTGAAAGGCTTTCGGTTGATTCGATCGTCGTGAAGCCTTTTTCCTGCAGGTGAACGGCTTCGCAAGATGAGAGCAGCAGACGCCGCCTTATTTGGTGCCTCATGGTGGCCGTATGCCTCATTCGAAACTCTTAAAGTTGCCACCTACTTATCCATCTGGGTACGTCTCCAAGTCTTTCTGCTCAACCGCACTATTCATTTGCAATTTCGACTGACCTCCTCCAGCTATTTGCATGGGATGACGGTAGGCTGTCCCGCGACTGATTAGATTGTGGCCTAACAGGGTCGAGCAGAAACTGACTCTTCCGAGTTCACTTCGCTCATCTCTGATTTGGACGGCGCGCAAGCGTTCCGTGCAGAGACTATTGACTACGCTTGGAGGTGTTTGACTGGTGATGAAAACTTGCTGGATTCCAAGCTGCCTTCAAATCCCATCATCGCAAGTTTCAAGCCCGTCGGAGACGCTATCGCGAGGTCGTGTACAGCCGGTAGGCAGCCAATGTCATGGGTCTATGGGGGTGTGTACCGAGCTCATACGACTGGCAGCTCAAATTGTGGCCTTTTTCAAAGAACTACTGTTTTTTGTTGAGATGACGGATGTTGAACAACGATTTCTGATGAGCCAGAAGCTCCCGACCGTTGAAGAGTACAGAGAGCGGAGAATGGGCTCAAGCGCCGTGGGAATTTGTTTGGCGATCACGGAGTAGGCGCCACCTCACTCCCACTGTTCCCGTTATTGACTGAAGGAAGATACTGCTTCGGCATGGAGATCCCAGCGGACATAATGGCCGAAAGTGAGATGAAGACTGTATGGGATGAGACGAATGTAATCATATCAACGTACGTATCCACCAGCACTCATGGTCAAGGTTCTCGATCCAGCAGCTTAACAAAGTACGCAGGGTCAATGACATTCTCTCGATTCGAAAGGAGATTGTAAGGATCTTGCACATCTCATGTATGTCCAGTCCAACCAGCTGACCCCTTCCGGTTTAGATCCAAGGCCAAGTTGACACGCTCATCCCTCTCCTATTCTTACGGCATGGCACTCTGGAGGCAGCAATGGACAAGGCTGTTGAGATCCTGAGTGATTCCATTGCGACTTTCGAAGTCTCGGCACAGCAGCTCCTCGATCGTCACACGGGCGATTTGGTTGTTTACCTTAGACTTCAGAAGTTCATATATGGGTGCAAATGTGCTTGCACAGCAAACATGAACTGGAGGTCAGTTGCTGTGTTCCAATTGGGCCTTGAGCTCCATGCTGACTTGACCGTGCAGTCTTAGTTCAGGACGGTACATGCTCGGCAGGAAGTCGTTGCACGGGGGTGTTGAGGTTACGTTATGAGCGGCTAAACTTTTCAGCAAGCCTAAGCCTTGCAGTCTACCTATACTACATAGATCTCGTTGCACTTCACATGGGCTAGATCTGTATGTGTATTGAGCAGTATACGGAGTATGTAATTCAATTTGCAGGCTCAAGACATTCTGATGGTAGCCAATAGATACCGTGCGGTTGACCAGCTGTAGTATTCCATAAATGACAATTATCAATGCAGTGCTGAAGACTGACGGGAGCCCTGTTGGCATTGAGACTAATAATACTGACTTGAAAGACCACACGAGAACACATCATGATGGAGGGTGTGAAGCTTGCATGTACACGTGCCGCATCTGCAGGAAAGCCATGGGTCAGCATGGCATGACAAGGTGGTCCCTAACCTGCATGATTTGCGTTCCAATAAGAACAGATGACTGGCCCAATTCAAGCGCGTTACGAATCGTATAAGGTCAGTGAAAGCAGGTCTTGGCTACCTTCATGCACAGAGAGTAGGTAGCCGGAGCTGTGGTCGCGGGGCCAGTGTTTTGGCTTTGTTATGAGTCGCAAATATAGACCTTCCATTAGTGGCTTCTCATCCGATGTAGGAAATAACATCGCCAGTTCCGAGGTGTCCGTAGAGAAAGCGATATCAGTATCACTTATCACTGTATCAGATTGCTTTCTAGAGATCTTTGGCTCTATCAATATTTATGACAACTACAGCTGTCGTTTCTACACCAATCTTCTTGAGCCGTTCTACTCGGAATCTTCAAATTGATACGAACAGACTGACCATCAATGATTTCATGCCTCGTGTCTGTGCCGCGTGGGAAAGGAGATGCCTCACTTGCACGCAATCTTAATTCCGTTCCTACATGATGCCCTTACTACTTAGGGGAAAGAGCAAACCCCCCTGGGACCCTTCCCCACTTACTTTCTTTTACCATTATCAGCCGCCACGAGGTCTCACCTACGGTGCCATGCACACGAGGTCCACAATGCCAACCAAGTGCACCTCCAGGAACGGTCCAGCTCGCACTGGAAGAGGCTTGCGTCAACAGTGATTCTGTTGGCTACCTACCTAGGTATTGGGACCCGTCGGTACCAAAGAGATTGCCTTAGTTAAACGAACGGCAAGCACAACATAGAGTCAGCACGCTGGCAAAAGCATACCTTAAGAAGTCGATAGCCTTCTTTCCAGACTTTAAACTCACGAACTGATTGCCTCACTCAGACCTCCTTGTTGTCATGATGAAGGTCTTCGTCCTTTTAACAAGCATATTACTCGCTGTGTCCCAGGCTACGTCCATCCTGAATGAGGCAATCAGCGCGCAAGGACTAATTGGCTCTCACTTTGGTGTACCTGGATTGCCGGCTTCTTTCGACTATGTCATCGTTGGAGGAGGGACGGCCGGACTTGCGCTCGCACGGCGTCTGGCTGCGAACACCTCTTTCTCAGTGGCTGTAATTGAAGCTGGAGACTTTTATGAGTTCGTCAACGGTAACTTTACTGAAGTCCCGGCATATGCTGCTGCATTCCTTGGCTCCAATCCTGTACTGAAGAATCCGCTACTCGATTGGTATCAATATACGGAACGACAAGCCGTGAGTCTCTAATCAATGGAGAACCGTTATCTCAGGCGTGCAGGGCTGATTTCAGTTATTCAGGGTTTGGCTGCTCGGAAAATGATGTATCCTTCGGGAAAAGTACTCGGGGGCGGCAGTGCACGAAATTTCATGTGGTACCATCGGCAAGTCAGGCTCAGCTGTGTCCAAAGTTGAGCAACTTGTTAAGACTCGTTAGATCGTCTCGAGGTGCATACCAGAAATGGGCTGAACTGACTGGCGACATGGCATACACGTTCGAGAACTTTTTGCCGTATTTTAAGAGAAGCGCACATTACCATCCCCCTAACCAAACCACTCGGCTTGCCAATTCTACAACTTCTTATAACGAATCGGTGTTTAGTCCTGATGGAGGACCTCTTCAAGTTGGCTACCCAGCTTGGGTAAATCCAATCTCTTCATGGATTGCCCGAGGTTTGACAGCCTTGGGGCTCCAGCAAGTCCCTGGTCTGTCTGATGGCGATATCTTCGGCTTTGGGTATACCGCATTTACCCAGGATCCACAAACGCAGACGAGAAGTTCGTCCGAAGCGTCTTATTTGCGGGAAGCGCTCAGGGAAACGACCAATCTATTGGTCTATAAGAACACCCTGGCTAAAAGTGTGCTCTTTGACACTGAAAAGAGAGCAACCGGTGTTGTGGTAAACAGCGGAGGTGTGACTTATCAGATTAATGCTACTAAAGAAGTCATTCTATCGGCAGGCGCAGTAGGTCAATTCGAGAACCTGATCCGAAGTGGTATTTTGATGGACCATTCTGACTTCTTGCAGTTTCGATCCCCCCAGCTCCTAATGGTGTCTGGGATTGGGCCAAGAGAGACCTTGGAAGAGTTCGACATATCAGTGCTCGCAGATCTGAAAGGCGTAGGGCAAAATATGTGGGTAAGTTTGTCTTTTCAGTTGCGAAATCTCCTCTACCAAAAGCTTATGAATCGTAGGATCACATCGCATTCAGTTCAGCATATGCGGTGAATGTGATAACCCATAGTCAATTGGCGTCTCCATCTTTTGCTGCAGCACAAACTGCAGATTATATTGCCAACCGCACTGGCATGTTGACAAACTGTGGCGGGGATATCCTAGGTTGTATACTAGCCCTGAGACGATGAATCTGACTGACTTCACCCACAGGCTTTGCCAACCTCCCAGCAGGGAGTATTAGTCATTCCACCCGCGCGACCTTAGATGCCTTCTCGTCGGATTGGCCAGATTTCGAGCACCTCTTTCTGGACGGCTACTTTGGCTATGCAAACGATACAAGTGACGCTCCTACGGACGGTAGGAGCTACGTCTCGTCGTCTACGGCTCTCACACAACCCTTCTCACGTGGGAATGTTACCATATGGTCAAATGATACGTCCATTCATCCTGTTGTCAACCCGAACTGGCTATTGGATCCTCGAGATCAAGAAATGGCAGTGGCGGCATTCAAGCAAGGCCGAGCGGTCCTTACAAATAGTGCTGCTAAAGAGATCGTCATAGGCGATGAAGCATTCCCTGGGCGCAATGTGTCAACCGATGCACAGATACTAGACTTCATTCAACGGAGCGCTGCAGCCAGCTATCACGCCTCTGCAACGTGTGCGATGGGCATGGCGAATGACCCGATGGCTGTGCTCGACTCAAAGGCACGGGTGTTTGGTGTGCAAGGGTTGCGTGTGGTCGATGCATCAGCCTTCCCGGTCTTACCTCCTGGACATCCTTCGTCAACAATATGTAAGTCTTCGCTTCCCTTCAAATGACTGTTGCACCAAGTGGACAATTGAGGGAGTCGTGTCACTAACCATCTCTCTGTAAAGACGCGCTTGCCGAAAAGATTGCGGACGATATCTTGCGAGGTGCATAGCTCAATGAATCAGACATCGAGAAGACGGGCTTCTAATACTTCGGTGTTTATACGCACTGCTATCTGCTAATTGTATAAATCCAAGACATGAGGTACCTACTCCTAGACTAGGTACTCTCGCGTAGCTTACATAGAGTATTATGGTAGTGCTCCACCATATTGTCCCATGAGACACTCAACAGCTGTAGGGTTGCAGAAGATCCAAGAGAACCTTCAAGGAGCGCTTGACCGTTCCAATACCTCGTTGGATGGCGCAAGATTGTACCTCATTGGATGGCGCAAGATCGTTCTGCTTATCAAGCACAGCCATCGGTCCTTTCGAGCTGCAGCCTGCAGGTGGTCTAACAGTCATGGACTACCTTAAAAACTCGTAGTTCCAGACCTTCCTCATCCTTGCCCGCCCTAATCCGACACGATGGCTGACAGTCAGAACACAGTTGGCTATCTAATGACCAAACCAGATGAGGCGGTACTTGCAAACGTGCCAATGTCTCAGCATATCCACATACTAAAACCGTGTCTCAGGACGAACAGCAACGCTTAGGCCAGCCCTATTCCCTCCGTTCGCAACAGACCTCGCTCATATAACCCAGATCTCCAGCATCAAGTCTGGCTCCTCACCCTGCACGGCCGTCTCCACACCGCTCTCCTCCCAACTCACATCAACTCCATCCTCGACATCGGCTGCGGGACCGGCGCATGGGCCCTCGCCATCGCCAAAGAGCGCCCCACCACCCAGATCACGGCCACGGACCTGACGCCCCCGGATTGTACGCCTCCACCAAACGTCGCGTTTCTGAAGGCAGACGCAGACCAGGATTGGGACTTTGCACGCAAGTTCGGCTTCATCCACGGCCGCATGCTCACCTCCGGCATCCACGACTGGCCCGCGCTCCTGTCCCGCTGCTGGGACCACCTTGAGCCCGGCGGCTGGCTGGAGCTGCTGGATGTCTGCCACCCTTTCCGCGCTGAGGATCCCGCCAGCGATAACGCGTCGTCCGGTTTCATTCGGTGGGGTCAGGTGGCGGAGAGGTGCTGGGCGATGAAGGGTCTGGATTACCGCACGACCAGCAAACACGTGCAGAGGCTCCGTGGCCTCGGGTTCGAGGATGTGCGGGAGGAGGAGCGCAAGTGGCCGTTGGGGACGTGGTCGGAGTCGGAGCACGAGCGGCGGATCGGAGCGCTGACGTTGACGAATTTCGGGACTTTTTTGGCCATGGCCGGTGAGGGGATTGTCAGGCAGGATCCTGGTATCGGTGCGCGGGAAGCACGGGACTTGGTGACGGGTGCGCAGAGGGACTTGATGGAGAATTGTAATGCCAAACGGTTCTACTTGACTATGTGAGGGATTCTGCACGTGCTTTTTGTTTTCTCGAGGCTCGAGTTGAGGTTGGTTCATCGCTGATAGATCTGCAGGAAACTACATACAGCACGGAAGCCCGGGAGGATTTGAAAGCCGATCCAAAAAATACATCAACATCGCTTGACTTGGCTATGACTGTCAATACATAAAATCTACATTGGAGCTGCTTTTTCCAAAGAGCAAAGAGCACATCTTGCTGAGAGCCCCATCAACCGTGATCCTCAGCCGCGGACGTCACAATCCTCCTGCGCAATGGCCGTTGAATCGCCCTGTCCTGAACGCCAAGTCCTGAAACGCCAAGAGCTCAAACATGTCAAGGGTGCCCTCAGACCAGATGCCGAACAGACTCCTGGCTAATATACCTGTCTCTAAACTCAGGTAGACCACCATGAGTATCATCCCTCAGCTCATATGCCTCGTGTCTCGCTCTTTGCGTCCCTGATTTGAGGGTGTTGGTATCTTTGGTGCTGTGGTCGGTCCGCGAATGGAGTCGTAAAGACGCCAACGTCCTGCTGGCGAAGGATGACACGTTTTTGAGCGCCTTCAGAAGTCTCTGCCCGAAGACATTCGCAAGGAACGGTAGACAGGCGGATACTACACCCGCGTGAGGCTCGACGTAGGTCCAGATGGAGTCTTCGAAGATGGTGGCTATATTTCTGGGTCAGCATTGTTATGAAGTCTTCTACGGAGTGAAAAGGTTGAAGAAGAGGGATGAGGATGGCAGAGGGTGACCAACCGGATATATTTGCAAAGTCCACAGTCTTGGTCTGCACTGCGCGCAGGGTACTCGAGATACTCGCCCTGCAAGCGGAGAGTAAATTGGCTGCAGATCAAAAACCCTAGAACTCCCAGAAGAGGGATGCTCACAGCGAGCCGAGCGAGAACGATAGGAGCACCAGAAACTTCTGGACCTTTCCCATTTGGAGGTTCCACACCGGTACCACCGGTAACAACAGAATCATATAATCCAGAGCGGTGTTTGAGATGGAATTGCCCCAGAGGAACTGGACGAAGTCAATGCAGTGACCCGGTTTCATGGGTTGCCACGCCTTGTCGACCGGCGAACACTGGAACATGACGGAGAAAAAGACGCCGAAGAACCAGATGGACGTGAGGGCGCCGAGGGTGAAGACGGCATAGCGGAACCATCTCAGCTGGCCGAAGATGCTGTAATATGAAATCAAGACGGATATTTTGATGGTCGCAATGGTAACGGTGTAGCCCAGCGCGGGCCAATATATCATCTGTATGAGTACCCTATGAGCCCAACATCTTCCTCCATCCGAGGATGTTTCTCCAAGCAACGCAACGCACCTTCAGCAGGAACGTCAACTCATCCGGCGTCAATTCACTCATTGGTTTCCCCTCTCCGCCTTTGATAGCCACTGAGAGTCGAGGAAAAGAATCAGCCGAGAGAGTATACCAAAGCGAACATTTTCGAACGGCCCCTTAACTTACACAGGACACCGAACACCGTCTGCAGGTAGAGGAGCACGAGCGCAAAGCACAGGACCCAGTCGTCGACTCCCAGGTGCTTCTGCTTCCTCGCCAGCCTCAGCCCCACGAAGACGGTCGACAGGGGCGTCAGGAACGAGAGGACGAGGATCGACTTCTTTGCTTCGAACGTCAGCATTGTGGTGGCGGGCGACAGCAAGGCTGATTCAATGATCTCAACAATCACTAGTTAGGGAAAAGGATAGATTGAATCGATAGGAGCTACACAGCTGACGGGCGTCTCAATTGCAGCCCCAGCGTTCAGCCATGCGTGGGGTCTATTATTGAGTAAGGCCAAAGACGGGTGAACATGGCTCGTTACACCTTGCTACACAGAAACCGCGTTTTGTCACCCCATTATGGTTGCCCATCTTCAACCTGCAGCCGCAGTCAGGGTTGAAGCAGGGTGTATGTCAGTGCGTGCCAATAGGGGCGCTAGACCCCGCCTCTGGCTTGAAACCAATGCATTGTCATCCAGACGTTTTTCCTAGAGAAAGAAAGAAGGAGGTGTGGAATGTACATGGCATGAGAGAAAGTCAATATAATACGGGATAGAACATTTCATGCCTCGTCACTTAGGCGCAATGTTAGCTCTCGATCGAGGGTCGGGCCGTCGACCCAAGGTAGCTCCTCACTAACACAAGCCTGGAGCTAACTTAGAGTAGGGCTGGGAAGGAAATTCGTTCGCGGGGATTACCTTACCTAGGTAAGGTAACGGCACTAGAACGAAAGGACACCTGATCGGCCGCCCGAAGATGCATGACATCCAGTGGTACGGCTATCGGACAGAGAGCCGCTGCTCGGTGGTATGCCTTAATTCAGATGGGGATCATGCAGGGTCTGTTAATAGTAACAGGAAGGTTTGTCCTCGGTCCAGACTCACCCTCCTTGATACGGCAATAATGCGACGTGGAGCGGCACAGCAAGTGGGGTGAGCTTACAGGTTTCATTGCAGGCGTCGTGCATAAATGTTTTGGCATTAGGTTTGTAAAGGTATGAGCTTGGTATTCCATGCGCTTGCATGAAAGAGTTTGGGTGAGGTAGAAAGCAGTCTGTCGTAAAGACTTCAACAATCACCCCATCATGGCATCAATATATCATATATCACTAGACCTGATAGCCCATCAACCTAATTGAAGCCTTGTCCTGTGAAAGGTCTGATGTTGTGGTTTCCAAGTCTTTTTGACATGCTATTTTCTGTCTGCATCTTTCATGCAGGTGCATCATATACCGAAGTTTACCCCGTTGGGTATTCGCTCCGCAGTCCTGCTAAGTTACGAAGTATGCTGTTCTGTATGCATCCCTTGCATGTAGCTGCCTGAGAGACCAGCTTGTTATTAACGTTACTCTCAAAGTCTCAAGCTATCGTTCTCGTGCTACTTGCTTCTTTTACCATCAGGACAGCCATCGAGAACCCGCGTTAGCGCTATTTTACCCCGGGGTGCTGAGCGGTTTTGACTCGTTATTATGGGAGCGCCATGGATATCCTCAATGTCCAGAGTGGTGGCCTGTATTACAAACTATGTACAGTGAGTTGGAACACTCCTACTATCCAGGTCGAAGGGCAGAATGTCTTATAAAGCATTGATGATGTATATTTCCTCCTCCATCAAGAGAAATCATCTACCTATTCGATAAAACAGCGCTGGGTATGAGGCAGTTGGCATACATGTGTGCAATGCAGCAGCAGTCTCAACTGTCAGGCAACAAATAACCTGCCAGGGCACAGCCTCGGTGGCTGACCTCGGAGACTGAACCCCCCGCTGCCTGGACCCTTGAGATGAAGGTGGACTTCTTTTTACGGAGGGCTATCTATGAATGAATAATCGCTCTCAGCAATCATCAACCAAGGATTGAGAACTAGCACCCATTGGCCTACGGGACCATTCTTTCACCTCCTATATCGAGATGCAGTTTCTTTCGCTCTTTCTGATAATATTGGGGACGTGGATCCTTCATGCATTATGGACTGTAATCTATCGCCTGTTCTTCCATCCTCTTTCTCGTTTCCCCGGTTCCAAGTTCGCAGCGGCGACCAAATGGTATGAATTTTATTACGACCTGATCAAGCGGCCCGGTGGCACGTTCATGTTCGAGATTGAGCGGATGCACGACGTTTATGGTATGTATTCGTGGAATAATCCCAAGATAAAGTCGAGTCAGACTACCCACACCGTGGCTACTACCAGACTGACACTTTCTGATGCGAGCTAGGACCGATCGTGAGAATTAACCCTGAAGAGCTCCACGTCAGGGATTCGGGATGGGTTCGGGTTTTATACACAGGTCCAGCATCGGTAAAACGCTCTACGCCCCTGCTCGACATAGCTTTCTGACGTCTACAAAGGGCTTACGGGATAAATATCCCCCAGCGGCGCATATGACAGGAACCCCATACGGAAGTAAGTAAGCCTTCTATGTCTTGCGGACTGGGCGCCAATGTATGATCCGGATAGTCTTCGGCACCATCGATCATGAAGTTCACCGAAAGCGGCGGGCAGCCGTCAGTCCATTCTTCTCGAAAACGGCGGTCACTTCTGCAGAACCGATGATATATCGAAAGATGGACCTGCTGTGCCAACCACTGAGGGACAGTCTAGCCATTGGCGGAGTCGTGGAACTTCGCAAATCCTATCTGGCCATGACGACGGATACGCTCTGCGGTCATGCGTTCGACAAGTCACTCGACTTACTCGACGAAGATCGGAAAGCGGACGAATGGAAGAGGACCATTCGAGCGGTGGCAATCTTGACGCCCTTGATCAAGCAATTCACGTGGATCATTCCTTTGGCCTTGAAGTTACCATTGGCTCCTCTTCGGATGGTGGTTCCGGATCTTGCACGAATCGTTGCATTGCATCGGGTAGGCACAAATTCTAGCAATGCTTCAATAACTGGATTTTACTCAGCATGATGAGCAGAATTGCTGACGCACGAAGTGGTTCAGGACATGCACACGCAAGCCGATGCGGCCATCCGCGCCAGCCAAAGTGATCTGACGGGCCAAAAGACTGCATCATCAGACGGCACCCCCACCAAATCGACCAACGTGTTCGAGAGCATCCTCGCAAACAAGGGCCTCTCTGCCGAAGAGAAAGGGAAAAACCGAATCGCGCAGGAAGGGTTCGTTGTGCTCGTCGCAGGAGGCGAGACCACCGCTCGGGTACTGACAACAGCCACATATCACCTGCTGGCAAACAGAGAAACCGCTCTGTTGAGATTGAAAGAGGAATTGGCCTCCATCATGCCTGACCCGGACACGCAAGTCGATGTGAAGACTCTGGAGCAACTTCCTTGGCTGGTGAGCCCCCGCTTTCCTCGCACCGGTCACTCCAGGGACTTGTTAATTAGATTCACTGTGTGCAGACAGCGGTCGTCAAGGAGTCCCTGCGTATCACCGCCCTGGTGACATCCCGACTGCCTCTTGTATCTCCGCAAGAGCCTTTGCGATACGGTGATTGGGACATCCCGCCTGGAGTAAGCAGTATTGTGCTTGGAATCTTAAAAGAAGAATTCTTGAAACTAATTCACTGTAAACCTCCAGACACCGATCAGCATGACTCTCCGCGACGTCCTTCTCGATCCATCCATCTTCACCAACCCACTCGAGTTTTCACCGGAGCGATGGCTCTCATCAAAGTCCTCGGATCTCGAACGCATGAATCAAGCCTACGTGCCCTTCGGCCGTGGCAGCCGAATGTGTGTTGGTCTGAAGTAAGTGCTTCACTTCTTCTCAGGGCTGTTTTGGCCCCAGATTGCTTTCTTTCAATGCTGACATGTTTTTCGGGACACGGCAGTTTCGCGCTGGCCGAAATCTATATAGTCATCGCTTGCTTGTTTCGCCGCTTTGATCTGCAGTTACACGATACGATCCGGGAGCGGGACATTGATGTGGTGCGCGATTGCTTTATTGGTGAGGTGTCGCCGGAGAGTGCAGGTGTTCGGATCAAATCGCTGGGAGTGACGGCTATCAGATCTGGAGAAACGTAGCGTTTTGAGGATTTGCCACGTGCAGTCACAGTTCCTAGCTACGCTACATTTGGAGGGTAAGGCTTCACCGCAGCTGATTGGGCCTTTGAAGGTAGACAGGTGTGAATAATGAGCTGTAAAGAAACCAGAATCAGTTCCCATAACTTACAACATAGAACCCCTCTTAATGCAGCAATTATGTAGTCCTGCGCTGCGCACATGTGCTGTGTGCAGTACACTAGGTGCGTGCAAGCTTTTTTCATCTTAGTCCATTCTGCAGCCTGAAAACAACCCTGACCACAGCAGGAAAGTATTTGTACTACTCCAAATGTGATTCCACAACGTCAGCACTCGCGCAGATGCAGGCATCTGATAGCTGCCTTGCGTGAATAGAAGCTGAACCTTGAACCAAATAATAGTAGGTGAAATCATGGACAGGTTTCAGCTGCAAGAGCTTTTTCAGTCTGCCAAGCTTCTTGCAGCGCTTGTGTGCTTTCTTGGGAATCTTATAAAACGTTTTCTGCATCCGATGAGGTGCTCTGTCGAAACAATCTCGATCTCTCCTTGTACGTCTGCTTGAAGCGCACCCTGACGCACCGTCATTTTCGACGCGAGTAAGATCTGTCGCTCGTTGACACTCATCGTCGCTCATTGGCTTGTGTTCACCATGAAACATCATGTGTCGGCCTTCTTCGTCGCATGGGCATCTGTCACAACAGCTCGTCTGTTCAGCGAATCCATAGGTGCACAAGGGCTTCTGGGCTCACACTTCGGTGTCCCAGGCCTCGCCGCTGCCTACGACTATGTGGTCATCGGGGGAGGCACGGCAGGGCTGACGGTCGCCCGACGCCTCGCGGCGAATGCATCCGTCACCGTTGCGGTGATCGAGGCGGGCGACTTCTATGAGTTCAGCAACGGCAATTTCTCCGAGGTACCAGCGTATGCGAGCCAGTTCACGGGCAATAATCCCACGCAGAAGAACCCGTTTTTGGATTGGTACCAGTACACAGAGCCGCAACCGGTCAGTCGGTGCTTCTTCTTTGCAGCAAGGATTGATATCTTTCTGGCCCTTGTGAGGGGAACTGATGTAATCTGTTTCAGACGCTTGGCGGTCAGAGATTTCTATACGACTCTGGAAAAGTGCTCGGCGGGACCAGCGGGCGGAATTTTCTGTGGCAAATACGGTCAGTAATCATTGATGCGGAGAGCCGGCTCATTGCCATGCAGAGGAATTCATTTCCATCGTGGCGGTGCTGATTGTGTCGAAGTGGAACTGTCGGTGCTTTCGACAAATGGGCCGAGCAGGTAGGCGACGAAAGCTACAAGTATAGCAACTTTCTACCATACTTTCAACGGAGCGCAAACTTCACCCCATCAGATGCAGCACAGCGGCCACAGAATGCTACAGCACAGTACAATGCTTCGGATTGGAGCCCAACCGGAGGACCCTTGCAAGTCGGATATTCTGAATGGGTGAATCCCGTATCCTCATGGCTCGGTCTAGCGTTCCAAGAGTTAGGGCTCAAGGAGCTTCCAAGCCTTCTGAGTGGTACTCTGATAGGCTGGTCATGGCTCACACTTACATTAGATCCTGTCACTCAGACAAGGAGCTCGTCCGAAGTGTTCTTAAGAGAAGCCCTCAAAGAGACTGTCAACCTCCTCGTATACAAATCCACGTTGGCAAAGAAAATAAATTTTGAAAACGGATCAGCTATAGGTGTCACCGTAGACAGCGGTGGTGTCACTTACAACATCAGTGCCCGCAAAGAGGTTATTTTGTCGGCTGGAGTGGTTTGTGCTGTTTGCTCTACCTTGGCGATGACGAAATGCTCACTATAATACCGATTAGATGCGATCGCCGCAGATGCTCATGGTATCAGGTATAGGGCCGAAAGAGACGCTGGATGGTCTTGGAATTCCAGTGCTTTGTGACCACCCCGGGATCGGCCAGAATATGTGGGTAAGTTACACATGACGGATATACTGCTGAGCGAGAAGTAACCCTATCTCCGGATTGTATCAATACACTACATTAGGACTCACCCGGTTGGAATCGAGCCCAGCCCGACTTTTGCTGATCATTGCAGGACAATGTCCTCGTAGGACCCACGTATGGAGTCGACGTCACAACCCACAGCAGTCTCTCAAATCCAACGTTCATTGCTCAAGCCGTTGAGCAATACAATGTGAACAGGACTGGCATGCTGACAAACGTTGGAGGAGACGTGGCAGGTAAGGCGCGCCCATCTCATGAATCTGTTGGCTGTACTGGTCTGCTTGCGCACTCACCTCAGCTTCGTATTCCATGCTGGAAGAAGCTACCAAGCGAACAACCAGACTTAATCAATCGTCCATCGAGTTGCTAATGCTTTGGCACCAAAGGATTCGAAAAGCTTCCCGCCGATATGCTGAAGCCAGCAACGTATGAATCTTTGCAAGACACTTTTCCCGCCGATTGGCCTGACATCGAGTATCTCGTTCTGGACGCCTACTTCGGAGCCGGAACCGACAGCAGTATCGTCGCCGGCAATGTACACCAGTATGTAGCCGCTTCCGTCGGTTTGGTCGCCACGTTCTCCCGGGGCAACGTGACCATCAACTCGACGGACACTGCCGTCAATCCAATCATCAGTCCCAATTGGCTCAGCGATCCAAGGGACCAGGACGTCGCCGTCGCTGCTTTTCGGCGGGGACGCCAATTATTCTCAACCGACGCCATCAGGCCCATCGTCAAAGCCGAAGCCTTTCCCGGCCAAAACATCACGACCGATTCCGAGATCTTAGACACGATCAAGAAAAGTGCCAATTCGATATACAACGCCGCCGGCACGAATCGGATGGGAGAACCGGATGATCCGATGGCTGTTGTCGACAGCAAAGGCCGTGTGATCGGGGTCGGCGGCCTACGAGTTGTAGACGCTTCCATCTTCCCGTTTTTACCACCCGGTCAACCGTCGGCAACTGTTTGTGAGTAACGCTTGAACGGTTCGAACAAATGAACGGTAGTGCTGATGACTTGTTTCTTCCGTAGACGCCTTGGCGGAGAAGATTGCGGAGGATATTTCGCTCTGTTCCTGAGTAATAATGTGTTCATAATGCCTTTTGTCTTTATGCTTGCTGGACTGAAGAGAGCCGTCTCATGTCCATGTTAATCGGGCAGCCAAAGGTCCAAGATAATGTATATGTGTGTTTGTCCTCGACTTTGAACTTTGTCAGCTCCTCCGTTACTCTCCTCATCTATTAGACTGTTCGAGACAGTCAGTACCTAGAGGGTAGAGCTAGAGCCAATAAAAAATGAGTGTTCCGCGAGGTATTAACGACACCTCGTTGATCGTAATTAATATGGTAAACGACCATTCTGCGAACTTGACCCAGTCCGCTTTGACTATACGAGTTAGCTAGGTTGTACATACATACCTTTGTAGGGCTGAGGTAACGTGATTCGGGCCGATGTACGGCCCGGGAATCACGGGAGCTATAAAAGCCACTGGAGAACTCATGACAGCGCCGCCGACTGCGGAAAACTATAACACAAACACATGAACTGTTCAAGCTGTCATTGGTACTGAAGCATGACCTGTTGACTGAGGAAGAGATACGATGGGGGATCTTCAGGACAAGTCAGCTTGCACAAGTCATCTCACCAAGGTTGATGCATTTTCCCGTTTCAGTTTGCGAGCTCAGAACGTGGGGAAGATCCGGCACTCAGCCGCTTCGATGACACCTGCAGCCAACCGCACTTCCTCCAACTCCAACGTCGTGTCAGCCTTGTCATCAGCTCGACGTCTGAGTTTCGTCGAAACACGACCTGCTCCTTCATGATCCGGGTAATCCGGGAGTGCCTCGGCAGCGGTGTTTACCTACCTCCGTGAGAAGCGCTTATAGCCGCCCTGGAGTACACTCCCGCGCACACACTTACAACCATGATCCTGCATATCTTCAAACGCAGAGCGAAGTAGCGCTCCATGTCGGGGCTTGTTTCGATCCTCTGACATTTGGCATTGCGATCGTCCTCCCGTTCAGCATCGGCTCAAGTGACCAGAGCGCAGCCATCAATAATCGTGACGGCCAACTTGCGCCTATGGGCAGGATGAGGCCGTTGATGCATTTGTTTCACGGTATTGAGTCGCAGTCCAAGATCTGGGGTTAGTTAAGTTGGCAAGAAGACTATAAGAAAAGCATGCGCATGACAAGGCTTCTCATTCTTGGCTTTCACAGATCTTGACTCGCAATTCAAAGGACGATTCGCCATTACAGCCTCGAATTTTCGACCATGATTCTTTTCTCGGCCTCTGCAGCTCCATACCTTGCCTTCGTGTTTTCAATATGCTTCCCCACTCCCACCTTCTCAGCTCGCACAGGCGCCTCTCTAGTCGCCAAACCAGTGATAGCAATCGTCCCTGCTGCCTGGCATGCGCCCATCCACTACGCGGGATACGCTGATCAGCTACAACATGCCGGGTACGACACAGTCACGCAGCGCCTCCCCAGCACCGGCTCTTCGGATCCCAATGTTCAATCGGTGGCCGCTGACGCGGACTTCATCCGAAAGAATATGCTGATGCCCTCCATCGATGCGGGCAGGGAAGTTGTCCTCGTCATGCACTCCTACAGCGGCGGTCCTGGCAGCATGGCGGCCAAAGGCCTCAGTGTTCCTGAACGTCGCGCGGCCGGCAGACCTGGCGGCATCCTCGGCCTGATCTATATTTGCGCCTTTGTCGCCAAGAAGGGCCAATCGCTGCTGGACGGGAGTGGTGGGAAATTTGCTCCGTGGGTGATCGAACACGTCAGTGCATTCATTGCTCCCTCTCCAACTTTCCCCTCGTGCAAAGGCGCTGACAAAATCACGAAATGCAGAAGGACGGCCAATTAAGTGTCCAGGATGCTGCAGAAATCTTCTACAACGATGTCCCCACAGGGCTCCGTAATGCTGCTGTCGCCGAGCTGCTACCCCAAGCTCGACGGTCTGCCGAAACGGTGTGCGGGGCTCCCGCGTGGGCCGACGCGATCTTCGACGGTCGGCGCGCATACGTGCTCTGTGCATTGGACAGAGCCATCCCTATGGCCGGTCAGAACCACATGATCCAGCAGAGTGGGGTCCAGTGGGATCTGAAAACGCTCTACACGGGCCACGCCCCCTTTTTGAGCCGACCGGAAGAATTGAGCGCATGGACGATCGCCGAGGTTCTCGAGTTTCAGGGCTTGCAAGGTCCGGATATACTCGCACAAAATAGGATTGTCGGCGGGGGTTCTGCCACAAGCTAGAAGGGAAGACTTTTCATGCTGTTGAGAAAGGAGTCTTTTCGGGCTTTCCCAACGGTTACACAGCAGGCAGGGCGGAAGATGATAAGATGGGCTTCCTTGTTTGGAGCAAAGCAGCGGCACCTTACCCAGAGCAAGGTCACTGGGAGCCTTCAGTGCGAGGGAACTACGAAGTGTAACTATAGTTATATGTGACTTACATGAACGGTAAAAATGCCTGACCCACCGGCATGTCTTGAACAGACGGTAAGAAAAGCACATGTTAGACACCCCTATTACCTATCCTTAGTTGACCCAACCCAACCCGCAACCCTACCCATCTTTGAATAACCCGCGGACCCAGCCTACTCAATATAGCATCGTTTTCTTTTTAATAGTTGCACTTTTGGCTTATAGCTTGTTTCTCTTTGCTCTGAGCTTCTATATCGCCCATTTACCGCCTGTACTTCCATCCTCTTGCCAAATTTCCATGCCCGAAGCTTCCGGCCTTGACGATATGGCATGAGTTTTACTATGATGTTATCAAGCGTGGGGTAAAGATCTGGAATATCTGGAATATCAAAGAATGGCACAGGCAATACGGTAAAGCGCTTGTCCTGCTCCAATCTTCCCTGTGATCGAATCCACCATAGTGTCTGTGGGGAACGACATGCACCTATAATCGAAGCTTATGAGGATGTAGGACCAATCATTCGGATAAATCCAATCGAGATCCATATCGATGATCCGGATTACTGGGACGAGATCTATGCTCCCGCATCGAAGAAACGGGATAAGTATGGGTGGTGGACCAGACAGCGGGTGCTCCTGGCTCGGCGTTCTCTACCGTCCCCCATGCCGTCCACCGAATGCGCCGAGCCGCACTGAATCCATTCTTCTCAAAACGCGCCGTCACTCAATTGGAGCCTATCATTCGCGAAAAGGTCGAAAAGCTAGCGAGCAGGTTCGAGGCGGCGGTGGAGACACGGGAGGTCATCAGAATCGATGTAGCATATATGGCATTGACAGTGGACGTGATCACGCAATACGCATACGCGGGAAGCTACAACTATCTGGCCGAACCTGATTTCAAGCTCGAATGGAAAAACACACTGATCGGCGGGTTTGAGATGGGCGCGACCATGAGACATCTACCGTGGATGGCGAAGACGCCCGACTGGCTCGTCAAGGTAATCAATCCGAGGATGATGATGTTCTTCAGTAGGCAGAGGGACGTGAAGAGACAGGTCAAGTCAATCATGGAGAGTAGAGCTGCGGGTGCGGAGAAGGCCTGCAACACGATGTTGCAGAGCCAGGAGCACAGACTCTCAACACTGCGAATGAGCTTGTCAAGAGAGCTGATATCAAGCCAGTTTCATGCGGACGTAAGCTCAACTCTTGGTCAGAAGATGGGTATCCCAGGTGTGTGGTACTGACCGCTTCATCCAGCTTCCACTGACGAGCGAGCCTGGCCACTTCAGTCTGTCCAGGAAGCTTATGATGCTCTTGTGACGAATGGGAGACTTCCGGACCCCCAGAAGCGTAAGACACTTCTGACTGCTATCCCCGCACAGCTACTCAACACAGACTGATGATCGATGTTCTTCTTTCAGCCAAGGCGGGCACTAGATCCTACCCACGCAAGATTGGCGCCGGCTCTAACGGTCCTCGCGAAGCTGAGCTAGTGACTGCTCTTGATGCCATTCCAGAGTGTAAGACAGGTCAGAACGGCATGGCGTACTTTGAATTCCCAATCACCGACCCTGTCTTCACTAGCGGTGCTCAGGACTCCCAGGGCCCGGAACGTGTTATTGCTATTTCGCCATCCCCAGGTCAGGGTGGTACACGGTCATTCATTTACTGTTTGGCTGTGACCCACCGTGGTGGAACAGATCCCACTGACGGTTCGTTCCGCCTTTGCACCTAGACGAGTTGGTTTCGAGGCCTGGCGTCTAGCTTGATTTGGTGGGTACTCAGGATGTAGAGCAGGGACGATGACGCTTGTCTGGGTGTACGCCATCAACGGTGACATAGGATGGGTGTTGGATATGCGCTCGAATGGATGAATCTCTCAAAATAGCTCTAAATAGCGATTGAACACACTTCTGGGCATCTGGCACGTACCCAAACAAAACCCTCTTTCATACCAAGGAACTCTAGCCCACGTCGCTAGTATGTCTTGACGCTCTTAGTCTAGAGTATCCCTTACTTTTGCAGACCAACAAAGCTTGAGTTCTCAATTGAGGTCATTGCCGAAAATGGTGAGCGATAATCTCAAATGACTTCACAGACCCTTCAGTCAGACAAGTGCCACGGTCAGGAACACTCTTATAAACTCTGACTAAGACACTTCATTGAAGGACCTCTGAAATGGTCTACAACAAGGGCTTGAAATGACTCGGTTGACTGGCCATCTGCTGTTTCTCAGATTTTTGAGTAAAGCCTCATTCTTCAGCATGTTCAGGCCCCTATATCGATCACTTGCCATTGCCATCCCGAGATCCTGTTTAGTGAAGGGAGTCTTAGTCATCGGAGGTATGCATTAATCTTAGTCTCAATCTTTACTTTCCCGAAGCCAATTGGAGGTCACAAGGAACACTGTTGGATCTTGTCGTAGGTAAGGAATAGATCCGTAGCATCGACGTAATGGGAGTGAAGCTGTTTGAGGCTTGCTGTCAATACTAGGCTTGACCCTCAATTATTCCCATCTCGGAAGCCGCTCTCGCAGCAATGTCCTTGACGTCGTCCTTCAACCCCTGGGTCGTCGCAATTTCACCGAACCTCTTCTTCCAAAACGTCCACCGCCCCAAACTGTAGCCCCTGCCCTTACCCCACAGCCACTCATCACCGTCCCACACCGAGCCTGGCGCGCCGTCCTTGCGGTGGTAGTCGCTCTTACAGAGCTCATGGATGCTCTGCCCGGCAAGGAGGACCCAAGTGGCAGCAGGTGGCACGTACATGCCTGCGCGCCGTTGCTGCTCAGGCGTCTGACAGGGCACCTCGACACTTTGGATGAAGCTCACCTCTGCGTGAAACGCCATGCCTATCGGCTGCTTGCCACGAGCAAGGTACATGGCGCCGAAGGTGGTAGCGTTAAGTAGAGGCACGGCCTGATCATCCCAGTTGCCGCCCATCTCGTCCTCAGGCTCGATGTCTGCTCATGGAGTGCCTGTCAGCGATCGAGTAGTACTACTTGGGCACGCCGCAAATGCTCGACTTACCGATCCCATACTCCCTGAACATAATCGCGAGCTCCGGCAGGGCCCTCCAGTACACTCCAGCACTCCTCCATTCGGGAGTGATGGCATTACCATGTTCGTCCATGACGTCCGGTAGCTTTGAGATCGAGTTGAGCAGGTCAATCAGACTGTCCATGAGCTCCTTGTTGCCACCTAGAGCTCGTACCGCATCGCAGAGGATGCCCCAGAGTGTCGCAACAGGCGAGGGTTTTGGGCCACGCTTGAGCAGTGGTTCATATATTGAAGAGATCGTGCCGGCGGCTCTGTCTGGCTCTGTGTTGCTTTCAAGGAGACTCTGGAGTGTGCTGATTGCGTGCTGATGCTCGGGAAGCTGCCGATACTTGTCTTGACGTGCGGCGTCAGCCCAAGCTTCTATCGACATGCTGGTGCATGCTATGGCTCTCTGATGCTGGTAATATAATCATTTCACTGAAGACTTTTGACGTTGTACTGTAACCCTAATTCTTATAAAGAGTGCTGTCGGCATACTAATGACTACCTTAGGCAGCAGCTCGTCCACTATCCTGACCAGGTAGACAAAAATCTTATCTATCCCACAACCAGCATTGGAAGACCCAGATCTAGCAACGAACTGCCACACGCACCAACTCCTCGTCACTATCGCCGATACAGATTCGTCTTCGTTGCTAAGCCTACTACACCACTGGCATCCCGCGCACGACCATCCGTCGTCCGCGCAGGCTATCCTCACCAACCTCAGCCCCAGCATTTTACCGTCGATCCGCGGCTTCCGCGACTTAGGCACGCATCGATTGCCGGTCGCGCAAGCGTCGGACGTTGTAGGAAGACACTCGTACCTATCATCTTTGGTCACGGCGGACCGCAGCAACCAAGGGAGCCCTCCCGCCTCTGACGAGGCGGAACTCATCTCCCGGCTCGTGGAGCACCTGCGCCGCGAACCCGCGCCGCACTCGCAAGGGGTTTCCATTCGAATGTTCGCCATTCCCGTGCTCAGTGACAGCACAGAAACGTTGTTGACCGGCGGCCCGGCCCCCGTGTGGAAGTGGGCCAAGCCGGAAAGTACCTACGGTCGGACGACTGGGTATTGAGAAACGGATATGGAGCGCGCGATCGTGGATGGAGAACGGAATGCTGGGAAAGAGCTGCGTTTGTTCGTGCGAGGGGTTTCGGAGGAGAGGAGGGAGGAGCTTAGGACTGGTAGGGTGAGCTTCCTCGCAAGGAGTTAGATGTGGTAGAACATAAGTCGGGATGTGAGTACACGTATATCCTTCTCATTGTTTTATAAGGGTGTATGGCTATGTTTTTTCCTTCCCGCAAATGCGACGTGGAGTTCCTAAAGCTAGAAACAAAAGGCATTGCCCACCGCTGATAACACAGCTAAGTGGTATATTGCTGATGGAGCTTTTGATATAGTAGCTCAGCAGACTGCCACATTTGCAAGTTATATCTATCAAAACAAATCCAAACACCAATCAATTTCCCCTGGAATTCACAGATATAAACTCGAACCAGCCAAACCAGATCAGTGTGATTTCAGCGCCTTTAGTCGCCTAAAACCCACTGTACCACAAAAGGTCATTAGATGAATTGCTACCAATTCATCTACTAAAGGCATATATAAGTGCCCGATATCACATCCTCCCCTACTTAGAGCCTTGCGTCCACGCAAGCTAATAAGGTCTCTGGGTCTCCCCAAGATAGAACCGCCTAACTTGGTGTGTAATATTGCAACTTATATACTAACCCCCAAGGGCTAACCTTGACGAGGGTAGAAAGTCTGACTGCCCCCTACAGGGCTCGAACTTCAGACCTTCATTCTCGTTTAGCAATTCATCTACTGTGATTTCAGCGCCTTTAGTCGCCTAAAACCCACTGTACCACAAAAGGTCATTAGAGGAATTGGTAGCAATTCATCTACTAAAGGCATATATAAGTGCCCGATATCACATCAGGAACAGCTTTTCTTATCGGCACTCGTGGACAATATATACAACCCCAATTCCAATTCCAGGACTTGACATCAGAACTCCACCAAGACAAACAACATCATCCAAATCCCCAAAGTTACACCAAAACAAACTCCAAAACAACACTACAAACCCAGCACCACGAACCCCACCGCAACCCCACATCAGCCCTCCAACCCATCACCTTATCACCTGTCTGTACGGCGGCGCCGCCGCCGTCCCACTCAGTGCCAGCGCCATCCTCGGGTTCCTCGTCTCCACAAACCCATCATACCCATCCCGGACACACTGCCTCAACATACTCATACACTACCTTAGGGGAAGCCGCTGGTTCTAAGAAATCATGCTGATGTAATGTTCTATGAATGTTACTATTAATAGTGTGTCCTTATGATGCTAGATTAGTAACACAATATCAATGAGATTTTGAAATAAACATATGTCCTTCTGAAAATGGATGTTGCTGTCATCCCAAGCTCATAGACAATATAATAATCACAGCATGTTGCTCTGAAGGTGTGTCAAATAGTCAATGACATGTCAATTGACAAATGTATGTTGATATTTGAGCATGTCCTTAACAGGAAGCTTCATTTCCAGCATATCCTTAACAGGAAGCTTTGTTTCCAGCATATTCTTGACAGGGAGCTTTGTTTCTGGCATGTTGTTGTCAGGAAGGCTTCTTTTGTTTGGCTATCTTGAGTCATTGCTTCCCTAGTTAGTTGATGACATCATAGTGGTGTCGTCATGACTTCTTGCTTATAGGGGTATATAGCTGGCACAAGGCCCACCAGCAAGCTCTGCACACCCTACAGTGGGGGCGACAGTGAGGGTGAGGGTGAGGGCGAGGGCGAGGGTGAGGGCGAGGGCGAGGGCGAGGGCAAGGGTGAGGGTGAGGGCGAGGGCGACAGCAAGCAGGGGCAACAGCGAGGGCAACAGTGAGCGAGGGCGACAGCAAGGTGAGGGCGAGGGTGAGGGCGAGGGCGAGGAGCGAGGGTGACAGCGAGCGAGGGCGACAGCAGGAGCGAGGATGACAGTGGGGTTAAGGGCGACAGCTGGGGTAAGGGCGACAGCTGGGGCAAGAGCAAGCAGGGATAACAGCAAGGGAGGCAACAGCAAGGGTAACAGCAAGTGGCAGGGACGACAGTGAGGATCTCTATCAGCAGTCATGTGTATATAGAAATATATTCTTTTATGAAAGTAGTATATAAGATAGATTTGAAATCCTGCTGTCATCTCTCACACAGTCAGTACCAACATGCTTTTGTTACCAGCAGTGTTTTTCATTCAAATTCATGTCAGTACCAGCATGCTTATCTTACTGACAGCATTCTCAAATACAAGCATGATCTTTTCTCTAAAAACCTTGCTGGACAAGACATGTGCTGATCTTGGGAGGCTGTTATCACAGTATTACTATCGACATGGTATCACATGTAAAGTTATTACAACATGTGTGATATCATTGCTTACTCATCTCTTACTAAGCACCCCTATTTATGTCTTAGTCATCATTTTCTATATATACTCTACATAGCATAAACAAAAAGAAACAACTTTCTACAGATCAATTCACATCTGATAGCATCAAAGATTTAAAACATACTTTTAAGCAGTTCTGAAACTCAAGCTTTGATCTGAGCTAATTTAATTTATATTTTAATTATGAAAGTTCTGATGCAGTCATGCATAAATTATGTATTTATTCTCTCTTCAATGCTCATCATTACTTCAGTGTTGAGACTATAAAATAAAGAGATAAATTTTTATATTATATTATATGAAGAAAAGTTCTATCTTTCTTATATTGTAATATGTTTAACAGCAATTCAAATCAAACTGAAATTAATTTATTAATTAATATCTTTAATCATTTACAATCTTTCAGTATAAAGCTTAACTTTATTTTTATAATAATAAATAAACTCACTATTATCAGTCAGTCATCAGTGTCAGAAATGACTTCTTAAGTTAATTACAAAATAATGATAAGTTAAATTGCATTTCTTTAGACTTAATTAAAAAATATTTATGTTAATTAATTAATTTTTAGCTTTATATCTGAGATTACATCTTCATTTAATGCAGCTTCAGAGACTTAAGAAATATTTAATGTAATAATGTTTTTCTTTATAATAATGTTTAAGAATTCTCTGAAGATGAAGATATTATTTATTTATAAAAATAATCAAAAAATGAATGCTGCAGAGATGTAAATTCTTAAAATGAAAGCTTACTTTCAATTTTACAAAATGTTAATGAATTGACTTCTGAATAATAAAGCAAAGATTATTGTTATGATCAGTTATTTGAAAGATACTGTTAAAGTATGATGACTTTAAAAAAAAGAATAATTTTAAGCTGAAAAAGATCTGTTAAATGTCAGATCTTAAAATATGAATGACTTCTTTTTAGCATTTTTACTGATCTTTAAAAATGTTAATGAAATAAAACATTAACAT
>JAABUU010001702.1_pt1 | contig 35236 bp, 27 predicted proteins | sample 5559301 | NCBI WGS metagenome assembly JAABUU01 (sample SAMN10711884, study PRJNA513360) | rock metagenome | isolation source: Antarctica rocks | place: Antarctica: Victoria Land, Richard Nunatak white
AAGCAGGGCAGCAAATGGCACAGGGCGACCTCACGAAGCGGGAAAGTCGCCTCCATACAGCCGCTACGTCACCCCGCCACCGCTCACGCACAGGCCGATATGCCAGAACTGAATGGCCCTGCCTGCGGGGCAATGCCGCCGTCGCGGCCTTGGGAAATATAGACGTGGACCGGCCCGCGGGCGCCGCCCAGCTCTGACCAGTCGGTGATACGTCCCGAGAAGACGTTGCGCAGTTGCGGCAGGGTCAGGAACATCGCGGGGTTTGCCGGGTTGACGGCGACGACGATGCCTTGAAGCCCGATCACGGCCTCGGTGACAGGACCGGTCATGGCGCCAAGGGACGACAAGCGCTCCGCATCCGCCGGAGGCATCCGTGTCGTTGACATTGCGATGTCGGCGGTGCGCCTGCCGAGCATGCTGTAGCCTGCGGCTGTGGAGTTCAGCGTGACAATGATGGCGTCGCGCTGGCTGCCCTGCTGGCTGACGATTTACGTTTGCCCTTCGGCGGCGCCGGGCCGGGCGGCGATGCCGGTGCTGCCGATGTTGCCCAGGTAGCCGGCCGCCAGCCGCGGCGCCAGGCTGGCGCCGATCACGTCTGAGCCGGCGAGGCGGAGCAGCACGGACGGGGCTGCCGGCCCGTGCTGCTCCGCAGGTGGGGTGTCTTGCATCGCGGCTCGTGTGGGGCCGCCGGAGAACAGGGTCCAGAAGGATCCAGGGCTGCTGCCGGAGTAGCTGGTGAGCTTGTAGGCAAGCGCTGCGGCACTCAGCGCGACCACGGCAGCTAGCAGGGCCAGGGATGTCCGGTTCCGCCTGTGAGCGGGGGCGCGTATGGCATGCAGGGAGTAGCCGCATTTGGGGCAGACGAACTCGTCATCTCCGGGGATGGTCATGACTTTCTGCGACACGGCGTTGCCGCAGTATTCAAAGTTGCCGCACCGGCCGCGTTGGTCGGCCAGGGACGCGCGCGGTATCGGTACGGCGGGGTTTGCTGCCCGACCGAGACGGTCTGGCACGTGTTGTTCCGGCAAGAGGCATGGCGGGACGGCGTCCGCCTTCAGATGCGTGGGCGCGCGCGTGGATTCGGCGAGTCCCTGGAGTTTTGAAACTGTCACATCCATCTGACCTGCTCCCGCCATCTTTCGAGCGACTGCCGACCCGCCCGGCATAGATCTGTTAAATTAGAGTTTCGTCACAGAATTCCTGACAAATTCATACACAAGAGACGGCAGACAGTCTATATGTTTCTTTAACGTTATAAAGTGTAGCCTTCGTTGCTTGTGGGGAGATGGCGCGCGCAGGGCATGGTGCCGGGAACAGAGCGCACGTGGACTCATGCGATCTTCGAAGGCGGCGATTTGGGCGAGCATCCGGCTGAGTCTGGCCTAATTATGCCTGCGGGCCTAAAGCGGCTCTGGGTGCGCCACGTCCGGCAACACCATTTTGTTTCAGGTGCTGCTTTGGTTCAGGTATCCCGGGGGACAGGTTTTCGGTCCGCGACCACTGCTGCTTGATTTCTCCCCATATCGGCCAAGTGGCGTTGCACGGCATCGCAGGACGTTCCGCAACGAAGCCCGTTCCCGGCTGGAGTGCTTCAAAGGGAGCGCGCACAGGACGACGGTGCGGATTGGGGGGCCACTGCCAGCACCTACCTGGAGCGGGCACGGATGACGCCCTACGCTTGGGATGTTTGCTTGTTCCTGAGTCGCATTCATCCTATCCACCTAAACTGCGTCGCCAGGTGTTTGGGTTGATCCGGGCCGGCGACCTGGAAGACCGGCTTGCGAGTTCAGGCCGGCTTGGCAGTTGATCCGGACATGGGTCCTGCAGGCCGACGGCGCCCAGGACCGTCGCGAGGCGGCGAAGCCTGACGCCCTGAGTGGTGCCTAGCGCGACGAGTTGACCCGGCCACCGCGCAAACAAGCAACTCCGCGTCGAGCGGGACGCCTTGTCCAAGGCTGCGACCTGGTTCGCGCGCAGGTCCGGCACATGACTCTGGAAACCATCGTTCCATTAAGCGGTGATCCCACCGTTAGCCTGCCGTCACTGGCAGCCAGACTTGCCCAGGACCACCGCTCCTGTACCACGCAGCGATACCAACCGCCAAAAGTTCTGACCTGCGCCGCACTGCCAGCAACCGTCATTGCGAGGCGCGTAGCGCCGCGGCAATCCAGGGCCACCCGCACAGTCCTTGCTGCCCCTGGATTGCCGCGCCGCAAGGGCGGCCCGCAATGACGAGAAACGTCACGGGTCAGAACTTTCGGCGGCTGGTATGAGATACGATCCAGCCAGGCGGGTGTACGGTCTTCGAGGGGGGCTGCCAGCGACGCTTACGAATGCGCGGCTGCGGGACGCTTCTCTTCATCCTTGAAGCCGAGCTGCTCAACCGTCGCCCCTTCACGTCCCAAGCCGACGCCAAATCGCTTGCTCAGCTACGTCGAACCAAGAGGTCCGCTGGGCATCGAGGCTGGTACAGTCACGTCCGGCGTCTTCCAACCTGATCTACCGCTTGACGATGGCCGAAGCAGGCTTCCGCAGCCTGTCACATACACGAACGGCGGCGGAGCCGGGCCGCACAAGCCTGCTTAGCTCTTCTTCGGTGCGCAAATCTCCAGAGGTTTGCTTTGGAAGTGAGATACAGGCCGCCCTGGAGACTGCCTGGATCCTGAGCATGCAAAACGTCACCGAACCGGGGCCATTCGGTTATACTCGAACCTCTTGTCTTTTCAGGCGTGGTGTTGCTCAGGCGACTCTGCCTGATGCGTTCATGCAACGGGCAAAAGCAGACGTTTCTGTGAGTCATCCTATACTCCGTCCACGTGAGAACCCGAAAACTTCGCACCTCCGAAACGCCGCTGAGGTCAGGGTCGACTCGCCAGCCGATGTTCGGGTTCTCACGTGGACGGAGTATAGAAGACGTTGCCCGGCTGGAAACGTTGATAACGTCCGAACGGGCCAAGCCACGTAGGCCTGCTCAGTTTTTGGTGCTTGGATCTTCGCAGGTTTGCAAGGCGTCCTCGGCGGCGCTCCGCCACGGATGGATTGCGGAGGTGTTGCGCCGCGCCGCCGAGAGGCCGGGCGTCTTCAGGTGCCGGTAGGCTCCAAGGATTCAGGAAAGAAGATTTCCTCGATGCGCTCGGGCCGGCGCTTCAGCATGCCGATGTCCGCCATGAAACTCGCCACCATCATCGTGCCGCGCGGCTGCAGCGTGAACGCGTTGCCCGGGGCCTGCATGGAGGCGAGCACGTTGGCTTGGGTGTCCTTGTCGCCCGAGTTGTCCAGGTAGAGCTGCGCCGCGTCGGCCGGGTTCTCGTTGATCCAGTCCGTCGCCTCCTGGAACGCCGCCATCACCGCGAGCCACACCAGCGGGTTTTCGGCACGGAAGGCTGAATAGGCATAAACCGTGATCGGCGTGCTTGTGTTGACACCCTGGATGCCATAGCTGTTCATCACCTCCCGCACGCCCGGCTGCGCCAGCTCGCGCTCCTGGAAAGGGCTGCTGCTGAAGTGGCAGGTGATCTCGGTCTTGCTGAGCATTGCCGCCATGCTGTCGGGATGGCCGCGTCCGATGGTCTGCGCATCGAAGCGGGACCACTCCCTGGTGCCCCATTCCTTGGCGGCGGCCATCTGCAGGAAAATCGCTTGCGGGCTGACCTTCGCGGCCGGCAGGGCGATGCGGTCGGCAGGCGTGAGGTCGCGTATGGTATGGATTGCCGGGTTGGTGGTCAGCAGGCGCTGATTGGTGGCGTTCATCGCAAAGGCGGACTTCACCGCGCCGCGCGTGCGGTCCCATAGCAGCAACGCCCCGGGGACGCCGCCGCTGGCAAGGTGCAGGCTGCCGGACAGCAACGCGTCCGTGACCGGGCCGGTGCCGGTGAACCGCGGATAGGTGGCGCGGAGGTTCGGCAGGCCCAGGAGCGCACCCTGCTTTTCGACCAATTTCTGCCGCTGCATCACGTCCTGCTGCAGATACAGCGTGCCGAACTGCTTGGCGATGGTGACCTCGGACACCTCGGCATGGGCACGGCGGATGTAGGGCAGGGCGAGCGCGGCGCCCAGGGAGGTGCGGATCAGGCCGCGGCGGTTCAGGTGCATGATCATGGGTGTCCTTGCGTCGTCCCGCCACAGTTTTGTGGCGGCATGGCATTGCGGGCGGATCGCGATTGGCTCCCGTTCAGCGCGCCGGCGGCTGCGGACGTGCATTCACGCCGGACCGGGACGCCGATCCGGCAGGGCAGATGGGACAGTGGCCGCGTCGCCTGCCGCGGGCGGGCTGTTGGTAGGATATTGACAGGCAGATGCATGGAGTGGCCATCCAAATAGTCAGCAACTGGGTTTCGGTTAATATCCGGAGAATGCGATGTCCTTGCGCGATTGCCGGTATAAAACTTCGCCCCGACTCCTCAAGTAAGCTTTTGTTAGGTTGCAAGTAACAAAATCGAAACCCTGGAAACTCTCGTTCGGAAAGGTACGGCTAGCGGCAGATTACCTGGGTAAATCGGGCGTCTTTGTTGAGAGCTCTGTTGGTTTACTGCTCCAAACAGCCCCCCGGCCGGTTTGATGGCTCGCGTCGGGGCTAGACATTTCGATTTGCGAAAGGTATCTCAAGGAAGCGTGATCTGGACCTGGCTGGGATGGGCTTTGAGACGGCTGCTGCTGCGGCAGGCTGGCTCAGATGCATCTCCTCTCTTCGGTGACGGATTGCTAGGGCACGGCTAAGGACGACCGAAATGGGCGAGCTGAGTATCAACCAATACACGATCGTGGCGGACCTGTTCTCATTGATGCTCGCTGCGACGGGCGTCGCCGCAGTGTTCTTTTTCCTGCAGCGCGGCGAGGTGCTGCAACGCTACAGGATGGGCATCACCCTGCTAGGCCTGACGTGCATGGTGTCGTCCTACAGCTACTACCGTTTATACACGAGCTGGACCGATGCGTTTCATGTCGTGAACGGCGCCTCGGGGTCGAGCGGCGCGATGTTCAACGAGGGTGGCCGGTTCGTGGACTGGCTGCTGACGGTTCCCCTTTTACTGGTCGCTTTCCTGTCCACAATGGACCTTGGGTCCAGGCAGATGCGGCTCCGCAGCACTGTCCTTGCAGTGCTGGCTGCTGAGATGATCCTGCTGGGCTATCCCGGACAGCTCGCCACGACGGTCGAGGCTCGGGTGCTTTGGTGGATCGTGGCGATGCTCCCCGCCCTGATCCTCGTTTACCAGTTGTTTGTCGGCCTCAACCCGGCCATCAAGGCTGAGCCGTTGGCTGCGCGGAAGCTTTTCCGGGTTGCCCGGCTGCTGATCGTGTCAAGCTGGACCATCTACCCGGCTGCCGCGCTGCTTTCGATTTTCGGCTTCGCCGGCCCAACCACCTTCACTGCGATCCAGGTGGGGTATGCGGCTGCCGATGCGCTGGCCAAGGTCGCCTGCGGCGTGGTGCTGCTCAGGGCGGCTGCGCAGAAGTCGGAGCCGGTCGAGGAAATTGTCCCGCTGGCCGGCACATTGCGTGTCGGCATGAGCTGACCTCGGAACCGCCCTGCGGGCCAAGGTATTGTTTTCCATTCGCGCTGCTTGTCATAACCCTTTTTTGCCCAGGCTCGTGCGGCCGGCTGATTGGTATCTCTGATGGCTGATTTACGTGGCCGCTGCGGAAACCTGGAATACTGCTCTGCGGCAGTGTCCCAGCGCATCATCGTCCTGCCCGAGGGGGCGAATTTCGTTTGCCCGAAATGCGGCGAGGCGTTGCAGCCCGTCCGCAACCTGAAGGCGCGGGGGTTGAGCAAACTTGGCTTGGTGCTGCAGTTCGGCATCGTCCTCGCAGGCGCTGGCGGGGTGGCCTACAAGCTGCTCGGCGGCGAAACGCCGGACCTGTCGGCCTACCTGCCGGCGTCCATGCACGGGAACGTGCCGGCGCCTCTGAAGGCCTCGCCGCTGCAGCCGCCTGCGACGGAATTTGCGGGCACGGCGTCAGCCCCATCCGTCCCAGCCGCTGGGCCGTCGCAGCCCGCGCCATCGGCGCAGACGGCGCTGACGCCTATGTCTCCTCCTGTCCCGCCGTCAGCCGCGATGCCACAACAAGTGCAGCGGGCGCCGCTCTCGCCGCCGCCGACGCTTGCGCTTGCAGAGTCGGCAGTGCCCCAGGCCACTGCAATGGCGCCCGTGGCAGCCGCGACCACGACACTGTTCCGTATGGCTGGGTCCAACGTGATCGGCAGCACGCTTGCGCGCCGCTTGTCGGCCGGCTACCTCGCGCTGATCGGCGACGCATCCATCACCAGCAGCTTTGGCGGAACCGAGGGCACGCTGGAAATCGCCGGCCTGCAAGCTGGCCAGCGCGAGGCCATCGCCGTCATGCTCGGCTCGTCCGGAAGCGGGATGAATGCGCTTTTGCGGGGCACGTCCGACTTCGCAATGTCGGCGTCCCGGATCACCCCGGCCGACTCCGAGCGGCTTGCTTCGCTTGGCGACATGAGCAGCCCGGCGAGCGAGCATGTCATCGGCGTTCAAGGCATCACCGCCGTTGTCAGCCCGGCGAACCGCGTCGCTTCCCTGACGGTGACGCAGCTGCGCGCCGTTCTGTCGGGCCAGGTGAAGGACTGGTCCGAGTTGGGGGAGACCACGGCCCCTATCCATGTGTATGTCGTCGAAAGCCGGGGCATTGCCGTTGACGTGCCGCATGACGTGCTGATGCCGCATGAGAACGTTCCGGCCAGCGTGAAGGCGCTTCCGAATGAGCAGGCGGTCATCACGGCCGTGGCTTCGGACCGCGCCGGCATCGGCTTCGTAGCCTTCGGCAACCCGGAGCCGGCGCGGGTGCTTCCCCTTGCCGAGAACGGCGGAACCGCCATTGTCCCGACCCCGCTGACGATCTCGACTGAAACCTACCCGCTCACGCGGCGGCTGTATCTTTACACCGCGGCAAAGCCGTCCAATGCCTTCGTCAGCCGGTTCTTGGACTATGTCTATTCCCCGGCCGGCCAGGCCGCAGTTGACGCCGCAGGCTATGTCCCGCTCACCGTCCGGTCGGAGGTCGCGACGGCGGACGAGGGGGCGTCCGACCGGTTCAAGCAGCTCATTGCCGGAGCGACGCGGCTTTCTGTGGACTTCCGCTTCCTGCCAGGGTCGAAGGACCTGGACAACCGCGGGCTGCGTGACGTTGATCGCCTGACGACCTATATCAAAAGCCAGAAGATCAATCCGTCACGGGTGATCCTTGCAGGCTTTGCCGACAACAGCGGCACACCGACGGCAAACCAAGTTGTGTCGCAGCGGCGGCTTGAAACCGTTGCTGCGGCGCTGAAGCGCACCGGAGTCGCGGCAGGCAAGGTCGCGACGTTCGGCGCGGAGCTGCCGATCGGCGACAACGCGACGCCGGAAGGGCGGGAGCGCAACCGCCGGGTCGAGGTTTACCTGGCACCGCAGTAGTGGCAGTACCCGGCTGCTCCCATTGCTCCTCGCCTTTGCAAGGAGCAATGGGAGCAGCCGGGGCTTAATGAGTTTGCCCTTTGGTTGCCATGATGCGCCCGGCTTGCAACGGCGACATGGAATCGCACGGAACGGTGCACAGGGCAGGGTTGATGCAACAATCGGCGTTAACCGCCCTGATCACTTCTCCTGGGCGTTGGTGTAGGGATCGGGCTGATGCTGAGTTGACCATCCCCGTTACCGTGGACACGGGTTGCGGCCTATGCGGCACCTTAACCATCAGCCTGGCAACGCCGCTGTAGTACTGGAAACTAAGTTGACGGTGCCGGTCAATGTTCTGGCCTCGTGATGTGGGCCATGCCGCGCTATGGTTCCGGCGTTCGAAGCCGCTGCCGCCAAGCTGGAGCTGCACATGCGCCATCAATTCTATTGCATCAAGCTCCCTACTTGGCGCCTTGAGCACGGTATGAACGGGTGATGCAGGGTCCAGGGAACGCTCTCACCGAGGACGACGGGATCGCGACGTTCCTGGAACATCGGCTTGGTCGCTTGCATGCCCGCCAGCGCCTCGGCATCGAGGCTGACCACGAGGCACAGGCGTTTGGCCAAGGTCTCAACTTCTTTCACGTCGAGAACTGGTACTCGATCCATTCCGTGATCCGCTCAGGGCTGACGCTCGCCGGGCTGTATGGACGCGGTGGACGCAATGCTCAGAACGTGCAGATCCGGCACAACCATGTGTCCTTTGGGCGATTGCCGAGCGCATTCGAGGGCTTCAAGGTTTTGCAGATCAGCGACATGCACGCGGACATCAGCGAGGGTGCGATGCGGCGGGTCATCGAGCTGCTAGCTGGCATGGAGTACGACATCTGCGTTTTGACCGGCGATTTCCGCGGCAAGACCTTCGGGCCGTTTTCTCAGGCGATGGAGGGTGTCGAGCGGGTCCGGCAGCATCTGCGCGGTTCCGTTTACGGCGTTCTGGGCAACCACGACACGATACGGATGGTGCCGGGGCTGGAGGCGATCGGTATCAGGATGCTGCTCAACGAATGCGTCGCAATCGAGCGCGGCGGTGCGCGCATCCATTTGGCCGGCATCGACGATGCGCATTTCTTCCGCGCAGACAACATCGAGAAGGCAGGCGATCCTATACCGCAGGGGGAATTCGCCGTGCTGCTGTCGCACACCCCAGAGGTTTACCGGCAGGCCGCCCACGCGGATTTTGACATGATGCTGAGTGGGCATACCCATGGCGGGCAGATCTGCCTGCCAGGCGGGATCCCAATTACGCTGGACTCGACCCTGCCACGTCGTTTTGGCGCTGGCGCGTGGACCTATCACGCGATGGCCGGATATACCTCGGTCGGCGCCGGGTCGTCGATTGTTGCGATACGGCTCAACTGTCTACCTGAGATAACGCTGCACCACCTTCACTGCACGTAGATGCACCATGGCTCAGTAAGGCTGGTCGCGCACATGCATCCAGAAGAGCAGGCGAGAGATCAGAAGCTCTCCGACGAAAAAGCCCACGACGCCGGCGGCGATGTCTGGGAGCGTCAGGCCAAGCGGGCCGATGCAGGAGAGCAGGGGAAGCAACGACTCTGGGATCTGGTCGAGACCGAGAGCCTGGCTGCTCGGCGGCCGGTCCAGGCGCCGCTTGACGAAGCTGGATAAGAGGTCGCCGGCCATGGCCAGCGCCCCGACCTGCAGGCCAAGGGTCGCCTGCAAGCCGATGAGCGGCGCGGCGATCCAACAGGCACCGACCGCGAGCACGACGCCACGGATGGTCTTCGAAGCGCCGAACAGTCGCCGCCCGTCAGGCAGGTCGAAACCGAGGTCAAGCGGCCAGGCGGAACCGGCGCCGAACGCCTTCTTTGCCAGCACCGGCGTGCCGTTCGCCACCGCCAGCAGAGTCATCGCCTGCGCAAGCTCTATCGCGTGCATGGCATCGGATAGCGCAAAAGCGTTCCATATGGAACAGCGGCGGCTGGTTGCCGCTGGCCTTGGGCCGCTGCCTGGGAAGCACCGAGCTATGTCCGGATCTGGGTGACGACGGTTTGAGAAGGGTGGCATATCGAGGCGGGTGAAGGCCTGCCTGAACTCCCGAAGAAGCCGAGGCGGACTCAACTGGTTGTTGCAACACGTCCTGTTTGCGTCGCTTTCAGGAACTGGTCCAGCATCTCGGCGGGTGTTTTCCATCCGAGGGTCTTGCGCGGCCTGGCGTTGAGGGCCAGCCCGCCGCAATCTCCGCCCAGAACCGACGCCGATCCTCACGCCGCGCCACCGGTGGCCGGCCAGGCGACCGCAACATGCCGCGCCCAGACCGATCCGAGCGCCGCTTCCGTATGCCCATCGCAAACACCTCCGCAGGGGTGTTGCGACAACCAGTGAATCCACCGGCCGAGAGCTGCGCGTTAGATGCCGCGGGACGGCTGGCACCGACGCAGTTCGTTCACCGGGCGGGCAAGAAAGACTGCCAAGGTTGCCGGCGAAGGCTGGTGCCCGAGTCAATACGTGCGCTCAGCGCTTCGCCGCCTTGTTCGAGCCGACGTTCTCGTGCCACTCGATTGGCAGGCCGTCCCAGGTGGCCAACTGCTTGCCAGGCCACTTCCTGCGAACATAGACGAGGAAGCCGGTCGCGGTAGCCTCGACGTATCCCGACTTCCCGTCCGTCAGCTTGAGATGCTGGGCCAATGCCTCGCCCTGGTCCCTCATGTAGCTGTCGCTCATCGTAAGTCCTCCTTTAACCCCGCTGCTCGTCCGAATTTCGGTGCATGTCGGGCTCTGCCATTTGGGCCGGGAGCGGTCCAGTGTGGACCCATCCCTACCCTGTCACCGTTTCAGCCGGTAGCCGGTCTTGAAGATCCACCAAATGCCAAGCAGGCACGCCGCCATGAACACGAACGTCATGGCAAGGCTGGTGCCCGGACTGATGTCCGACACGTCGAAGAAGCTCCAGCGGAAGCCGCTGACCAGGTAGACCACTGGGTTGAACAGGGTGACGGTCTGCCAGAACGGCGGCAGCATTCCGACCGAGTAGAAGCTGCCGCCGAGGAAGGTCAGCGGCGTCACGATCAGCAGCGGCACCAGGTTCAGCTTCTCGAAGCTGTCGGCCCAAATGCCGATGATGAAGCCGAACAAGCTGAACGTGACCGAGGTCAGCAGGAGGAACGCCAGCATCCAAACGGGATGCACGATGCCGAACGGCACGAACAGCCGTGCGGTGGCGAGGATAATCAGGCCGAGGGCGACCGACTTGCTGGCGGCAGCGCCGACGTAGCCCAGCACGATCTCGAATGCCGACACCGGCGCCGACAGCAGCTCGTAGATCGTGCCCACGAACTTCGGGAAGTAGATGCCGAACGAGGCGTTGGAGATGCTCTGCGTCAACAGGGACAGCATGACCAGGCCCGGGACGATGAACGCGCCGTAGCCGATGCCGTCCACCTGCGCCATGCGCGACCCGATGGCGGCGCCGAACACGACGAAATACAGCGACGTCGAGATCACTGGCGACACGACGCTTTGCAGCAGGGTGCGCCAGGTACGGCTCATTTCGAACATGTAGATGGCACGGACGGCGAAGAGGTTCATGGGATGTTCATTCCTGGGCGTGCACCAGGCCGACGAAGATGTCCTCCAGCGAGCTTTGCCGAGTTTGCAGGGTCTTCACGTCCAGACCCAGTGCGTCGAGTTGCCGCAGCAGGGCGGTGATCCCGCTGTTCTCAGCCTGGGCGTCGTAATTGTAGACCAGCTCGGTCCCAGCCTTCGCCAGGTCGAGTGCCCACGGCGCCAGACCGTCAGGGATGGCGGCAAGCGGCTGCTGCAGCTGCAGCAGCAGCTGCGTCTTGCCGAGCTTGCGCATCAGGGCGGCCTTCTCCTCGACCAGGATGAGGCGCCCGTTGCTGATCACGCCCACCCGGTCGGCCATCTCCTCGGCCTCCTCGATGTAGTGCGTGGTCAGCACGATCGTCACGCCGCTGGCGCGCAGCCCGCGCACCATCGCCCACATGTCCCGCCGCAGCTCGACGTCCACGCCGGCGCTCGGCTCGTCCAGGAACAGGATGCGCGGCTCGTGGGCAAGCGCCTTGGCGATCATCACCCGGCGCTTCATCCCGCCCGACAGCGTGATGATCTTGCTGTCCCGCTTGTCCCACAGGGACAGGTCCTGGAGCACCTTCTCGACGTAGGCAGGATTGGCGCGCTTGCCGAACAGCCCGCGGCTGAAGCTGACGGTCGCGAGCACGGTCTCGAACGCGTCCGTGCTCAGCTCCTGCGGTACCAGCCCGATGGCGCTGCGGGCTGCGCGGTAGTCGGCGACGTGGTCGTGGCCACTGGCCAGCACGGTCCCGGCCGTCGCGTTCACGATGCCGCAGACGATGCTGATCAGGGTGGTCTTGCCGGCTCCGTTCGGACCCAGGAGCGCGAAGATCTCGCCTGCCTGGATATCGAGGTCAATGCCGGCAAGCGCCTGGAAGCCGGAGGGGTAGGTCTTCGTCAGGCCCCTGATGGAGATCGCGGGCTGCCCTCCGGATGCAGCGTTGCGGGCGAAATGCGGGGCTGAGTCGGGCGGTTCCATTGGGTTCCCATTGTAGTGCCAGGGGAGAGGCCCTGAGAAGGCCAGCGCTTACGAGAGAGTAGAAAACGTCATGATCTTGCCTCCGTATGCCGTCCTGCGCTGCGCCCGCGTGGTCGTGGCGCTCCTCAAGGCTGGGCGGGTCCCATGGGGCGCGGCACCTGTCTGCCGTGCCGTCACACCCTTCTGCCGTCTGGCCTATGTGCAGATGAGCTTGGGGCCGAGTCAGAGCGGGCGAAGCCACCAGGGGCAGGGGGCACCTGTCCAGCCAGCCCCAGACGACTTGGGCGTCTGCGTTAGCTCTGTGTTCAAAGCCGCACGGCAAACCTCCGCTCGGAGTCTATCAACCTGGGGAACCGAGCAGGGACCAGAACCTGGTTTTGCGCGGGTGCTCCTGCCGGAGCCGGGCCATGAACGCGTCGTTGCCCAAGCTGAGCAGCAGGCGCATCTGCGCCACGGCCGCCTCCGGGTCCGCCGCGGCGAGCGGCCGTACCTTATTCCACTCGACGAACCCCCGCGAGCGCCCGATGGTGCGCAGGCGCTTTTCCACCTCCGCCGCAAGCCGGCCGCGGCCGTCGGTGCCTGCGAGGACGAGGCGCAGCGACTGGGCCAGTGCGGGGTCGGTTTGGGCGGCGTCCATCAGCAACTCGGCCAGCCTGCGTGCGCCCAAGCCTTCCAGCGTACCGGCGCTGAGCGCCCGCGAGCGGGAGGCGGCCTTCCTTGCCGGCTTCACCGGCGAGTGGAGAGGCGGTTCGGGTGCCTCGCCGGCCGGCGGTGGGGTCAGGCGGGTGCGGGACACGCGGGCGCGCAGCATGTCAGGCCCTTCTTGTTCGCGGTGTGAATGATCCTGTTGGACTCTCGCCGGGCTGCATGGCGCTGCCGCGCGCCGGCGCAAGCCACTCCCGCAGCTTGGACCATCTGCGCCGCGCCCCGGCGTTGCGGACCGCCATGGCCAGCGCCTTGCGGCTGCCCACCAGCACGACGAGCCGCTTGCCCCGGGTCACGCCGGTGTAGAGCAGGTTGCGGGCCAGCATGGCGTAGTGCTGGGTGGCGAGCGGGATCACCACGGCCGGATACTCGGACCCCTGCGCCTTGTGGATCGTGGTCGCATAGGCCAGCGCCAACTCGTCCAGCTCGCCAAAGTCATACTCCACCTCGCGGCCCTCGAAGCTGACCAGGAGCGTGCCCTCCTCCATGTCCAGGCCGGTGACGATGCCGAGGTCGCCGTTGAACACGTCGCGCTCGTAGCTGTTCGCCACCTGCATGACCTTGTCGCCGGGGCCGTAGGTCCAGCCGAACCGCTCCACCCGCTGCTCGCCTGGCGGGTTCAGCACCCGTTGCAGCTCGATGTTCAACGTCCGCGCGCCCAGGCTGCCCCGGTTCATCGGGCACAGCACCTGCACGTCGCGGACCGGGTCCAGCCCGAACCGCGCCGGCACGCGGTCGCGCACCACGGCCAGCAGCTTGCGGGCGGCATCCTCTGGCTCGGCGGCCTCGATGAAGTAGAAGTCCGATCCGTCCGGGGCGGTCAGCTCCGGCATCCGGCCCCCGTTGATGCGGTGCGCGTTGGTGATGATCCGGCTTTGCGCCGCCTGGCGGAACACCTCGGTCAGCCGCACCACCGGCACGGCGCCGGATGCGATCACGTCCGCCAGCACCTGGCCCGGCCCGACGCTTGGAAGCTGGTCCACGTCGCCAACCAGCAGCAGAGCCGATGCGTCTGGCAGCGCCATGAGCAGCGCGCGCATGAGCGGCACGTCCACCATGCTGGCCTCGTCCACCACCAGCAGGTCGCAATCGAGCGGATGCGCCTCGCCGCGCTTGAACCCGCCCGTCCCCGGGTCGGCCTCCAGCAGGCGATGGATGGTGCGGGCCTCCAGCCCGGTGCTCTCGGCCAGCCTCTTGGCGGCCCGGCCGGTGGGCGCGCACAGCGCAACCCGGACGCCCTTGGCGCCGAGCACTTGCAGGACCGAGCGCACCAGCGTGGTCTTGCCCACGCCGGGGCCGCCGGTGATCACCAGCACCTTCGCGTCCACGGTCAGGCGCAGCGCCTCCCGCTGGCTCGGCGCCAGGGCCAGCCCCGTCTTCGTCTCCACCCATGGCAGGGCACGGGAGGCGTCAATCACCGGCCAGGGCGGACGGCCCCGGGACAGCAGGCGCAGCCGCTCGGCGATGGCCTGCTCGGAGCGGTACAGCCCGGCCAGGAACACGCAGGCCTCGGCGTCCACGGTGTCGGCCACCAACTCGCCGTCCCCAAGCTCAAGTCGAAGGGCGTCGCCGATCAGCCCGGCCCCGACCTCGATCAGATCGGACGTTGACCGGGTCAGCTCGGCCACGGGCAGCCCGCAGTGCCCCTGCCCCGTCGCCTCGGCCAGCCCGAAGGACAGGCCGGCGCGCACCCGGATCATCGCCTCCTTCTCGATGCCCAGCTTGGCCGCGACCTGGTCGGCGGTGCGGAAGCCGATGCCGCGTATGTCGCGTGCGAGCCGGTACGGGTTCTCGCTGATGAGCGCGATAGCATCCTGGCCATAGGTCTTGTAGATGCGGACGGCCCGGGACGTGCCGACGCCGTGGGCGTGCAGGAACAGCATGATCTCGCGGATCGCCTTCTGGTCGGCCCAGCCCGCGACGATGCGCGCGGCCCGCTTCTTGCCGATGCCTGTCACCTCGCGCAGGCGGTGCGGCTCCTGCTCGATCAGGTCGAACACGCCCTCGCCGAAGCCGGTGACCAGGGCGTGGGCATAGACCGGGCCGATGCCGCGGATCATGCCGGAGCCCAAGTACTTCTCGATCCCCTCCAGGGTGGTCGGCTGCGTGGTGGTGATGCTTGCCGCCTTGAACTGCAAGCCGTGGTCGCGGTCGGTGGTCCACCAGCCCGTGGCGCTGATGAACTCGCCGGCGTTGATGGCCGCCGCGTGCCCGACTACCGCCACGAGGTCGCGCTGCCCGCGTGCCTTCACCCGAAGCACGCAGAAGCCGTTGTCGGGGTTGTGGTAGGTCACGCGCTCGACCAGGCCGGACAGCGTCTCCGTTGGTGTCGTCGCCGCACTTGCACGCGAAGCCGATGCCTGTCCCAGAACTTCTGCCCCTATCCCTCAATGAAGTTAGGGGCCGCATGGCCGGCGCTCAACTCCGCTGGGGCCGCCCGGCACAACGGTTTCCAAACTGTCCGGCACCCGACGCACGCAGGGCAGGAAACGGCGCCGAACGCCCGGCATGGCCGAGGCCGCCGTGCCGGGTGGGGATCAATAGCCGCGCCTCCAGCACCGACTATGTTGGATTCTTCTCGCGCCCATGAGTGGACGCAGCAGCTCGCCGGCTGCGACGGCCTCGCGCCCGGCGCCCGGCGCCCGGCGCTCGTCTCGAAGGCGTAGGTCGAGGTCATGTGGACCGGCGGGATCAGCGCGCCGATGGCGCCGCTGCGGTCTTAGCCGTGATGGATGGCGCGGGTCATGAAGCAGCGCGGACGGTAGCTCAACGGATGGTCGTTCACGGGATGGTCGTTCATGCCGCGGCCGCCTGGCGCCAGCGCGGCGCGGTGATCCGGCCCGCCGCAAGTTCCGTCACCTCGGACGCCGGCATCTCGCCGGTGATCGCCCGGCCCACCAGCTCGCCCATCAGCGCCCCCAGCTTGAAGCCGTGGCCGGAGCAGGCGCTGACCAGCCATCCCGCGGCACCGACCGGATGCACCAGGAACTCCTCGTGTTCGGTGACGGTGTAGAAGCACGCCTTGGGTTCGAGCACGCCGTAGCGGTCCAGGTCCCGATAGGCGGCCCGCGCCGCCGGCCACAGCCGGGCCAAGTCCTGCGTGTTGGCAACCCGGTCGCCGTCGGGGTCGCCAGTGCGGGAGAACACGTGGTCGCCGACCTTCAGGCGCGTGCCGCGCCGGGGCGGCAGGGTGTAAAGCCCGCCCTCGGGCCGTATTTCCAGCATCACCGGCGCGTTGGCCCAGGCCTCCGCCAGGTCGGCGGGCGGCAACAGGTATAGGACCGCTTGCCGCGACGGCACCCCCACGCCACGCAGGCTGGGAATCAGCCGGTCCGCCCAAGCCCCGGCAGCGACGACCGCAACGTCGCCGTCATGCGCCACCCCGTCCGCCACGACCCGCCCGCGCTCCGGATCAACCTCGGTGACCCTGGCGCCGGTCCGCAGCGTCACGCCGAGCCGGCCCAGCAACACGACCAGGTCCGTCAGGATGCGGACGGGAAACAGCATCCCTGCGCCGTCGGTGCTGACGACGCGCTGCAACCCTTGCGGCTGAACCATTGGAAAGCGCCGCCCCACTTCGTCCAGCGGGATGTCGCGGTAGCCGATGCTCATCTCATCCAGTGAACGCGACATGCCGGCATACCAGCCGTCGTCATGGCGAAGGAAGTAAACGGCGCCGCAAGGCTCGTAATGCGATGTGCCCGTTGCCCGCCATAGGCTGTCCCACACCCGGAACGCCTCGGGCATCAGGTGCGCGTAGCCCTCCATGGCGCCGTATGCATGGCGGGTGATGCGGTGCTCGTCATAAGAGGAGGAGCGCGGGTTCGGCAGCGGCCCTTGCTCGAACAACTCGACCTGCACGCCGCGCCGGGCCAATGCCCAGGCGGTGGACAGGCCGACGATGCCGCCGCCGACGATCAATGCTTTCACGGTAGGAATCTCCTCGGCATCAGTTGGGCGCCCCTCGTCAGACCGAGTGCAGGCGGAGAACGGACGCCTGCCGGCCCGCGCCGGCCTCCTCCGCAGCCGCGAACCGCTGGATGACCCAGGACCGGAACGAGGCTACTGCGGGGTCGGCAAGGTCCTCGGGATGGACGTTCAGGAAGTAGCCGTAGCCGTCCTCGACGGCGACATCGAACGGTGCGGCCAGCCTGCCCTCCGCAAGCTCCCGCGCATACAGCCTCGTGTCGAGCAGCGCCACTCCCGCGCCTGACTGCGCATACTGCGCCGCGAGGCTGGCGGTGTCGAAGGCGAGGCCGCGGTTCAGGTCAATCCGCACGCCGGCCTGCCGGGCGAAGCTCTCCCATAGCAGGTGGCGCGGCTCGCGCTCCAGCTTGACGTGCAGCAGGTCCGCCGTGGCCAGGAACTCCGCCAGCCCGGCGGCGCGGGCTTGGGCGGCCAGCGCCGGGTGGCACATCGGCGTGACCTGGACCATCCACAGCAGATCCGACACGTGCGTCCCGCCGGCAGGCCGGTCATAGACCACGGCGGCATCAACGTCCTGTGGCGGCGCTCCCACTGTCCCGGGGGTGGAGATGTCCAGCGTGATTCCAGGATACTCGCGCCGCAGGTCCTGCAGCATGGGCACGGCCAGGAGTTGGGCGAAGGTGGGCGGCAGGTGCAGGCGGAACGTGCGCTGGCCCGACCCGTCGCTGACGATGGCGTTCAGTGACTGCTCCATGCGGTCGAACGACTTCGCGACGACCGGCAGCAGCGCCGCCCCGGCGGCCGTGAGCGCCAGGCCCTGCGGCCGCCGCTCAAAGAGCTGGTTGCCCAGCAAGGCCTCCAGGCTGATGACGTGGCGGCTGATGGCGCTCTGCGACACGCCAAGCGACTGTGCGGCGCCGGTGAAGTTGAGCCGCTGCCCAACTGCCTCGAACGCACGCAGCGCGTTCAGCGGCAGCCAGCGCCGGTCTATCGGCGGGCGTTGCGGCTTCATTGGGCGGCCCTCACGCAGTCTCTCCTGGCTTCGACGGGCGCCTGCCCGCATGGGATTTCGGCGGGCACCTGCCCACGGGGGCGATCATCCCGGCAACAGGCCCCGTCCGCAAAGGACAAAATCAGATTGGCCCATCCGAAAATACGATGCGCCAGGTGGCGCGGAGTCAGGCAAATTAGCCTTCCATCCCTAATCCGGTAGTTTCCAGGAGCCACATGGCCGACCTCGCCCGCATCCGCGCCCTGCTTGACCAGCGGCGTCCCGGCCACGCGCTGCCGCGCGAGTTCTACAGTGATCCCGAGGTCTTCGCCTTCGACCTCGAGGCCATCCACCAGCGATCCTGGATCATGGCCGGCTTCGAGGCCGAGCTGCCCTCGCCGGGCTGCACGCTGGCGCTGACCGTCGGGCAGTCGCCGGTTGTTGTGGTGCGCGGGCGTGATGGCGTGCTGCGGGCCTTCTTTAATTCCTGCCGCCACCGCGGGGCGCAGATTTGCGCGGATGGCGTGTCGAAGCGTCCGCGCCTGGTGTGCCCCTATCACCAGTGGTCCTATGACCTGCAGGGAAATCTGGTCAACGCCTCCCGGATGGGTCCGGACTTCAACCCGGCGGACCATAGCCTGCGCCCGGTGGCGCTCCGCACGGTCGCCGGCACGATCTACGTGTGCCTGTCCGAGGCGCCGCCGGCGTTCGACGACTTCCACGACCAGTTCGCGCCGATGCTGGAGCCGCACCAACTGCACCTGGGCAAGGTTGCGTTCGAGGCCACGCTGGTCGAGAAGGCGAACTGGAAGCTCGTGATGGAGAATGCGCGCGAGTGTTACCACTGCGCCGTCAACCACCCCGAGCTGTCCCTGACCTTCCCGGTCGGGCGCCGAACCCTGACCGCGGAGGAGCAGCAGGACGCAGCCGAAGGCTTTGGCGCGCGCATGGCCGAGCGGGGATTGCTGACCGGACCCGTCGAGGGAGCATGGTGGCAGGCCGGGCGCTTTCCGCTCAATGCGGGCACGCAGTCCCTGACGATGGACGGGCGTCCCTGCGTTGACCGCACCATTGGCCGGGTCGGCAACGGCGACGTGGGATCGCTGCGCTGGGCGCTGGAGCCGCACAGCTTCGCCCACGCCCTCGGCGACTATGTGTTCATGTTCAGCGCCATGCCGACAGCACCGGAGGAGACGGTGGTGACGGCGAAGTGGCTGGTCAGCGCCGATGCGGTGGAGGGCGTGGACTACACCATCCCGCGCCTGACCGAGCTGTGGGACAGGACCAACCTGCAGGACCGCGCCCTTGCCGAGAACAACCAGCGTGGTGCGCGCTCGTCGGGCTTCATCCCAGGCCCCTATTCGCCCGACGCGGAGTCCTTGGTGCTACGGTTCGTGGACTGGTACTGCGCGAAGGCCGGCGAATACATCGCGCAGCGCGGCGAAGCCGGAGCCAGAACCCGCAACGCGGCCTGACCGGACGGCGGCTCGTCCCGATTTAACGCTTGCGAACGCCGGGGCAGCGAAGCACTGTTTTTGCGTGACGCGGCCATGTGGCCGTGCTGGCGCTTGCTTGATGCGCGCGCCGCGCGAATTTCAGGGAGCTTGCAATGCGCCAGACGCCCAAATTTCTGGACGCCCTTCGCCGCAGCGCGGGCCAGCTTGAGAACCAAGTGGTTGACGAGTTCCTGGCCGGACGCCTGGACCGGCGGGGCCTGCTGCGCGAGGGCAGCCGGTTCGGCCTGGCGCTGCCGCTGATCGGCGGCCTGCTCGGCACCGCCAACCCGTTCGGCATTAGTCGCGCGCTGGCGCAGGCCGGGCAGCCCGGCGCAACCATCCGCGTCGCCTCGCCCACCCCGGCCGGCGCGGTCGAGCCGGTGAGCGTGGCCAATACCGGCGGGCTGGTCCTGCTCATGCAGACCGGCGAGTTCCTGATCTTCGACCAGCCTGACCTGGTGCTGCGCCCGATGCTGGCGCTGTCCTGGAAACCCAACGAGGACGGCAGCGTCTGGACCTTCAAGCTGCGTCCGGACGTCAAGTTCCACAACGGCAAGGTCATGACCGCCGCCGACGTCGTTGCGACCATGGACCGGCTGTGCGACCCCAAGAACGGTTCCAACGCGCTGTCGGCGTTCCGCGGCGTGCTGTCGGTGGGCGGCACTCGCAAGGTGGACGACCTGACGGTGGAGTTCTACCTGGACGCGCCAAACGGCAACTTTCCCTACATCGTGTCTTCGGACAACTACAACGCCATCATCCTGCCGGCCGACTACGCCGGAGACTTCGAGAAGACGTTCGTCGGCACCGGCCCGTTCAAGCTGGAGAAATACACGGCGAAGGTGGGCGCGAGCTTCGTCCGCAACCCTGACTACTGGGGCACGAAGGCGCTGCCCGCCCGCACCGAGTTCACCTTCTTCGCCGACCAGCAGCCGCAAATCCTCGCCCTGCAAGGCGGCCAGGTGGACGTCATCCTAAATATCGCCGTGCAGGGCGCGCAGGGGCTGCTGAACAGCCCGGACGTCAAGCTGCTCAAGCTACGCTCCTCCGCGCACCGGCAGCTGCATATGCGGACGGACATGCCGAAGTTCGCCGACAAGCGGGTGCGGCAGGCGATTGCGCTGACGCTCGACCGTCCCGCCCTTGCCGCCGGGCTGTTCCGCGGGCTGGCCGAACCTGGCAACGACTCGCCGTTTGCGCCGGTATATCCCTCAACCGACAAGACGGTGCCGCAACGCAAGAAGGACATCGGCCAGGCCAAGGCGCTGCTGGCCGCGGCCGGCGTGCCCAACGGGTTCGAGGCGACGCTGACGACCGAACGGCTGCAGGAAATCCCTGACTACGCGGTCCTGGTGCAGAACGCCTGCCGCGAGGTGGGCATCAAGCTGAACCTGAAGATCGAGACGGACAGCGCCTATTACGGCAAGGCGCAGCCGGGGCAGTCCGACTGGCTGGATTCCGAGATGGGCATCACGGACTACGGCCATCGCGGCGTGCCGAACGTGCTGCTCGGCGCCCCGCTGCTCAGCACCGGCGCCTGGAACGCCGCACACTTCAAGAACCCGGAGTATGATGGTCTCGTGGCGAAGTATGTGGCCACGACCGACCTTGGCGCGCAGCGCGAGCTGGCCGGCAAGATACAGGCGCTCCTGCTCGACGAGACCCCGGTCATCGTCGCCTACTTCTACGACCACCTGTCGGCGACGGCTGTGAACGTCGGTGGCGTGACGGTCACCGCGATCCCGCAGCTGTTCCTCGCGAACGCGACGGTCACCTGATGGCGCCGTCCTAACCCGGTGCGGGACGCGGGATGCTAGGCCGCTTCGCCCGGCAGGCCGGGGGCAGGCTGGCCCTTAGCCTGCTGACCCTGGCCCTGCTCAGCGTCGTGGTGTTCGCCGGCGCGCAGGTGCTGCCCGGCGACGTCGGGCGGGCGATCCTGGGACCGCTCGCCGATCCCGAGGCGGTCGCGGCGATCAACCGGGACGTTGGCGCCGACCGTCCGGCTGTCGAAATCTATCTTACCTGGATCGGCCACTTCCTGGCCGGCGACATGGGGCAGTCCTACACCTTCCGCACCCCCGTGGCGCCGTTTGTCAGCGCTGCGCTGCTCAACTCGCTGAAGCTGGCAGCGGTCGCCTTCGTGATCGTCGTGCCGCTCTCGATCGGGGCCGGCGTGTATGCGGCGATGCACGCCGGGCGCTGGCCGGACCGGGTCATCAGCGTCGCCGGCCTGGCGCTGACCGTGATCCCGGAGTTCGTGTCCTCCATTGCGCTCATTCTGGTGTTCGGGGTCTGGCTGCGCTGGCTGCCGATCTCGGCGGCGACCCGTCCGGGCACGCCGGTGCTGGAGCAGTTGCGCCACCTGATCCTGCCCGCGCTGCCGCTGGTGATCGTGCTGTTCGGCTACATCGCGCGCATGGCGCGGGCTGGCACGCTGGAAGCGCTGGAGTCCGACTACGCCCGCACTGCGGTCCTCAAGGGGCTGCCGCAGCGCACCGTGATTTTCCGCCACGTCCTTGGCAACGCCCTGCTGCCGACGATCACGGTGATCGCCTCGCAGGTCGGCTACATGATCGGCGGCCTCGTGGTGGTCGAGTCCCTGTTCCGCTACCAGGGGATCGGCAGCCTGATCCTGACCGCGGCGCGCGGCAAGGATTTCCCCATGCTGGAGGCCAGCATCCTGACGGTCGGCGCGGTGTTCGTCGTCGCCACGCTGGCCGCTGATGGCCTCTACACGGTGCTCGACCCGCGGCTGCGCGACGGAGGGGGCCGGTGACGTCCGCCACGGCTGTGCCAACGGCAGAGGCCGACCTGCACCCTGCAGGCGCTGCCCTTGCCAGCCCGGCGGAGCGCCCGGCCGCGGTGCCCAGCCGCGCCGGACGGCTGCTGCGGTCCGGCGCCTTCGTGTCCGGCGCCGCCATTGTGCTGTTCTGGGTGTGCTGCGCGCTGTTCGGCCCGTTCCTGGTCCCTTACGACCCATACGCCGACGATCTGATGAACACCTTGGGGGCGCCGTCCGCCGCCCACTGGTTCGGCACCGACCAGCTCGGGCGCGACATCCTGTCGCGCGTCGTCGCCGGAGCGCGCCCCATCCTGTCGGTCGCCCCCCTGGCCACCTTGCTGGCCACCGCCGCTGGCACGACGCTCGGCCTGCTGACCGGGTATGCCGGCGGCTGGCTCGACAGGCTGGTCGGACGGCTGATCGAGGTGCTCCTGGCGCTGCCGCTCATCGTCGTGGCACTGCTGGCGCTGGTGGCGCTCGGGCCGTCCTCTGCCACGGTCATCGGGGTGATCGGCCTCATCTTCACCCCGCTGATCGCCCGCACCGTGCGTGCGGCGGTGCTGTCCGAATGCTCGCTCGACTACGTCGCCGCCGCCGAGCTGCGCGGCGAGGGCAGCCTGCACATCATGTTCGCCGAGATCCTGCCGAACGTGCTGCCGCCGGTCCTGGTCGAGACGACGGTGCGGCTTGGCTACGCCATTTTCACCGTGGCCTCGCTCAGCTTCCTCGGCTTCGGCATCCAGCCGCCCTCGGCGGACTGGGGCCTCGCCATCTCGGAGAACTACGGGATGATGACCGGCGGCTACTGGTGGACCGTGAGCTTCGCTGCCGGCGCCACGGCGTCGCTGGTCGTCGGCGTAAACCTGATGGCGGACGGCATCCAGCAGGTGCTGGAATGATGCCAGCCGTCACTTGGCTTGACCGCCTTTCGTCATTGCGCGGCGCGGCGCGGCGCGCAGCGACGATGCGGGTGCGCAGGGGTCAGGGCGGATGACGCTTGGAATGACCGTCCCGGCGCTTGAGCTGCGTGACCTCAGCGTCGGCTACCGGGCCAAGGGCGCCGAGCAGCTTGTGCTGCGCGGGGTGTCGCTCGCCATCGCGCCGGGCGAGACCTATGGGTTGGTGGGCGAAAGCGGCTGCGGCAAGTCCACCGCCGCCTTTGCCGCCATGCGCGCCCTGCCGCGCAACGGCTTCGTCCGCGGCGGGCAGGTGCTGGTGGATGGCCAGGATGTCGCCGGGCTGGACGCGGCCGGGCTGCGGCGGCTGCGCGCGGCCAAGGTCTCGATGGTCTATCAGGACCCTGGACGCGCGCTGAACCCGTCCATGACGATCGGGCGCCAAGTCGCCGAAACGTTTGAGGTATCCGGCGTCCCGCGGGGCGAGGCGATGCAGCGGGCGGAGGCGATGCTCGTGAAGGTACGCATCCCCGGCACGGGCCGCGTCATGGCGGCCTTCCCGCACCAGCTTTCCGGCGGGATGCAGCAGCGCGTGGTCATCGCGATGGCGCTGGCCAGGAACCCGAAGCTGCTGGTGCTCGACGAACCCACGACCGGGCTGGACGCCACGGTCGAGGCCGAGGTGCTGGACCTCATCGAGGCGCTCAAGCAGGAGTTCTCCACCTCCGTCCTGTTCATCAGCCACAACCTCGCCATCATCGAGCGCATGTGCCGCCAGGTCGGCGTGCTGTATGCCGGCAGCCTGGTGGAGGAGGGCGCCACTGCCGACCTGATTACCCGTCCGATCCATCCTTACACCATGCGGCTGCTGCGCTGCCTGCCCGCCGCGGGGCGCCGCAAGTCCGATGGGCGGCTTGAGACGATCCCCGGTTTCCTGCCGGCGCTGGGCAGCATCCCGGTGGGCTGCGTGTTCGCGCCGCGCTGCGGCTTCGCCGATGCGACGTGCCGCGCCAAGGCGCCGCCGCCGGTCAGGGCCGGCAGCCAGACCGCATTTTGCCATCATGCGGATGTGGCCGCCGCATCGGACCGGGATGCCGAGGCAGCGCCCCCCGCTGTGCCGGCGGCGCCCGGCCCTGGACGGACGGCCTTGAAGTTGACCGGCGTGTCAAAGACGTTCCGCTCCGGCCCGCACGTCCTGCGCGCCGTCAGCGACGTGTCCCTGAGCCTTCAGGCCGGCGAGACGCTCGGGCTGGTGGGCGAGTCCGGCAGCGGCAAGACGACGCTGGCCCGGCTTCTGCTGGGGCTGACCGTGCCCGACGAGGGCGGCAGGATCGAGATGGACGGGCAGCTGTTGGCGGGCCAGGCGAGCCGCCGGTCCCGGGGCGCCCAGAAGGCGTTGCAGATCGTGTTCCAGAACCCGGATTCCGCGCTGAACCGGTCGCACACCGTGCGGCACCTGATCGAGCGGTCGCTGTCCCGCCTCGGCGGGCTGTCGGGGCGGCGCCGGGCGGAGCGGCTGGGCGAGCTGCTGGCTGCGGTGCGGCTGAGCGAGCGGCACCTGCCGATGCGCCCGCGCCAACTGTCCGGCGGCCTGAAGCAGCGCGTTGCCATCGCCCGCGCCTTCGCCGGGGACCCGCGCGTGGTCGTCTGCGACGAGCCGACCTCCGCCCTCGACGTGTCGGTGCAGGCGGCGATCCTGAACCTGCTGGCCGATCTGCAGGCGGGCGCCGGAGTCAGCTACGTGTTCATCAGCCATGACCTGGGCGTGGTACGCTACCTGTCTGACCGCATCGCCGTGCTCTACCTCGGGCGCATCATGGAGATCGGCCCGGCGGAGGAGGTGTTCAACGGCCCGCACCACCCCTACACGGAGGCGCTGCTGTCGGCCGTCGCGGACATGCTGGGCCTGCACGGCGATGGAGCGCCAGCGGCGCGCATCCGGCTGCAGGGGGAGATGCCAAGCCCGGCCGCGCCGCCATCGGGCTGCGTGTTCAACACCCGGTGCCCGCGCAAGATCGGGGCGATCTGCGAGACGGCCGAGCCGCCCTTGCCGACTGATGCCGTCCACGCCATCCGCTGCCATCTTCCGCGTGACGCTCTGGGCAGGCGCGGTGGTCCGCCGCCGTCCGCAAGCTCAGACGCGCCAGCCCGCGCCGCCATATCCGCTTAGGCAAGGCGCACGCATAACCCTGGAGCCAGACCCATGACGCCGCCCGTGACTGACCCACGTTCCACCGCCAGCAGCCAGGTCGTGGTTGCCGGGACTACGGACCTGCTGGTCGTCGGTGCCGGCCCGTCCGGGATCGCTGCCGCCATCGCCGCCGCTGGGCACGGGCTGCAGGTTGTGCTGGTGGATGAGAACCCGGTCCCGCCGGAAACCATGGGCGACGACGTGCCGCTGCACTTCGGCCAGCGCATGGGCGGCGCGGCCCGCAACCGGACCGCCATGACCGAGGCGATGCTGGCCAGCGAGCCGGCGCTGGCCGATGCCGTGGAGGCTGGGGTGGACGTCCGGCTGGGCACGTCGGCGTGGGGGCTTTATGCAAACGGCCCGAGCGTCGGCTGGCTGCCGGGCATGGTGGCCGGGCTGTCGGACGGCATGACGTCGGGGATGCTCGGGTTCAAGGCCGCCATCGTGGCCGCCGGGCGGCGCGACATGGGGCTGGCCTTCCCCGGCTGGCAGCTCCCCGGCGTGATGGGGGCGACGGCCGCCGAACGGCTTGCCTCGCGCTACGGCGTGCTCGACGCACGCCGGGCCGTGGTGCTGGGCACGTCGGCCGAGGCCTTGCTGTGCGTCCTCGCGCCGCGCCGGGGTGGAGGTGGCCGCGGTCGTGGAGCAGGCAGCCGAGCCGGTTAGCCCGGCGGCGTTGCTGGATGAAGTCGCAGCCGCCGGTATCCCAGTGCTGACGCGGCACATGATCGCTGCAGCGGAGGGTGACATGGCCGGCGTGACCGGCGCCGTCGTGGCGCGGCTGGATGAGGATGGCGCGCGAATGGCCGGGACCACCATCGTCATCGCCTGCGACACGGTCGTGCTCGGGATCGGCACGGTCCCGGTGATCGAGCTGCTGGACGCCGTCGGCTGCCGCACCAGGTTCTCGCCTGCACGCGGCGGGTATGTGCCGGTGACGGATGGTTGGCACCAGACATCGCTGCCGGGGGTTTATGCAGTGGGCGACTGCGCCGGTGTCTGGGCGGCCAAGTCAACCGACCCAGCTATTGCTGAGGCGGAGGGCCGCCGCGCCGCCGGGGCCGCTGCACGACTCCTGTCCGGCGCCCCGTTCGTGCCCGGCGCTGCCGTGTCGCCGCCGGAGCCGGATGCGGACCTGTCCAGCTACCGCCTCGCCTGGGTACGGAGCGCCGTCGTCGAGGCGGAGCCGGGCGCCGCCGAGGCGCATGTCTGCCAGTGCGAGGAGGTCACGGCCCGCGAGATCCTGGAGGTACGCCCGCCGCGCTATCTCGGCTGGCCGCATCCGCTGCGGAACAGCGCCGACCTGACGGCCCTGCTCGGCAACGGCCCGCCGAACGCGGACCAGGTGAAGCGACTGACCCGCGCCGGCATGGGCGTGTGCCAGGACCGCCGCTGCCGCGAGCAGGTCGCGGCCCTGCTGGCGCTGGGCGCCGGCGTGGGCCTCGGCGAGGTGCCGCTCGCCACTTATCGCGCGCCGGTCCGTCCGCTTGCGCTCGGTGTGGCGGGAGTCCTGCCGGAGCCGGCCCGGCATTGGGACGTCTGGTTCGGCATCCCCGGCCAGGTGGCGACGCCATGGGAGTTGGCTGACCCGGCCCGGGCCGGGCGGAAGCCATGATGGACTCCACGGCCGCAGATTCCGGAGAGGTCAAGGGCGCCAGCGTTATCATCGTCGGTGGCGGGGCGACCGGCTTTAGCGCCGGCTGGTGGCTCGCCCGTGCCGGCGTGGACGTGCTGGTGATCGAGAAGGGCATCGTCGCCTGGGAGGCGTCCGGACGCAACGGCGGCGGCTGCGCTCATCATTTCAGTCCGCTGTTCGCCGAGGAGCAGCGGCTGTGGCCGCAGATGGACGAGTTGCTGGGCTACCCCACGGAGTTTCAGCCGGGCCGCATCTATCTCGCGATGGAGAGGGCGCACGAGGCACTTGCCGACCGCATGATGGGCAATGGCGCCCGGTATGGTTTCCGTACCGAGCGTCTGGACCACGCGCAGTTGCGCGAGTTGGTTCCGCTGGCAGGCGATGTCCATGCCGCGTACTGGCTCCGGTTCGGCGGCCACGCGAACCCGCACCGCACAGTGCAGGGCTATGCCTGGGCGATGCAGGACCACGGCGGGCGCATGATGCAGCACACGACGGTCCAGGGCTTTGCGGTCCGGGGGGCCGCGTTACGGGCGTCGAGACGGACCGCGGCCTGCTCGGGTGCGACCAACTCGTGCTGGCGGCCGGGCCGCAGACGGGCAAGCTGGCGGCGATGCTCGGGGTGCGCGTGCCCGTCGTGTCCGCGCGGGCCGAGATGATCGTGACCGAGCCGTTGCCGCTGATGCCGGTCGGCGGCGCGGACGGCAACGGGCTGTATGGACGGCAGACGATGCGGGGCAACCTCGCCTACGGGGGCGGCCCGCACGAATGGCTGGGGGATGGCGAGGGCATAGGCGTGCCGCCGCGCAACAGCACGCCGCTGATGGGCAACATCGCTGCGCGCCTGGTCGAGATGTTCCCGCGCGCGCGGCATGCGCACATCCTCCGCAGTTGAGCCGGGGTGATCGAGAATACGCCCGATGGACGCCCGGTTATTGACCGGCTGGCCGACCCGGCGAACGTGGTGGTGGCGACGCTGTCCAGCATCGGGTTCGGATTGTCGCCGGCGTCGGGCCATGCCGTGCAGCAGCTCGTGACTGATGGCACTTGCCGGTTTGCCGACCTGAGCACGCTGGCCCTGTCCCGGTTTGATGCGCTGGACGGGGATTGGATCGCGCAGCGTGGGTGGCGGAGGGCGGTCGAGGCTCCGGCCGTGTGATACCAGCCGGTGAAAGTCCTGACCTGTGGTGTCTCTCGTCATTGCGAGCCGCCTCTTGGCGGCGTGGCAATTCAGGGGCGGCAAGGACCGCGCTGGCGGCCCCTGGATGATCGCGGCGTTGCGCGCTTCACAATGACGATGGAGCGGCACCCCGCAGGTCAGCACTTCTGCCGCATGGTAAAAGTGGCGGGGGTGCATAATGTTTCTCAGGCTATAAAGGAGCTGAGGTGGACGTATCCGGTCGGGCCTAGCGTCTGCCACTTGGCCGCGGTACCGGCGCGCGGCATCCAGCCCCTTACGGTTGTCGAGTGGCCGTTCTTGTTGCCCGATCCTCGATTATCCTGCCGTACGTCATTGCCGGGGCGGAGCCAGTTCTGCCCTGGCGAACAGGGCCGCTGCCCAGTCAACGAACACGCGCAACCTCGTGCTCAGGTGCCGGTTCGGCGGGTATACCACATGCAGCGGCAGCGCCGGCACGGCCCACTCTGCCAGCACCTCCCGCAGCGCCCCGCTCTCCAGGTGCGGGCGCACCATAAAGTATGGCGCCTGCAGGATGCCGTGCCCGGCCAGCCCGGCGGCGACATAAGTCTGCGACTCGTTCACTGCCACCAAGTAGCGCCCCGCTACCTCCAGCGTTTCACCTGTGCGCACGAAGCTGAACGGGTGCGGCTCGGCCAGGCGCTGCTTCAGGTAGCCGATCCTTATGTGCCCCTGCTCCAATGCCTGCGGGTCCGCCGGGGTTCCATGCGCGTCGAGGTAGGACGGCGCCGCGCAGGTGGTCATGTGCATCTCGGCGATGCGCCGGGCAATCAGCGACAGGTCGCCGATGATACCGGCCCGGATCACGCAGTCCACGTTGTCCGCCACCAAATCTGCGGTCCGGTCCGACGTGCCGACGTCCAGTTGGATGTCGGGATACCGGGCAAAGAACCCGGCCAGCGCGGGGATGATGATCCCCTGGGCGATGGAGGATGACACGTCGATCCGCAGGCGCCCGGTCGGACGGCCTTGCGACGCGGTGACGCTTGCGTCCAGCTCTTCCAGGTCGGACAGCAGCCGGACCGCCCGCTCGTAATAGGCGGCTCCGTCCGACGTCACCGCAAGCCGCCGCGTCGTCCGGCTGAGCAGCTTCGTGCGGAGGTGGGCCTCCAGTTGCTGCAGCAGCTTGCTTACGGTCGCCTTGGGCGTGCCCATGCTGGCTGCTGCGTGGGTGAAGCTTCCGGTCTCGACGATGCGGACGAACGCCCGCAAGGCGGCAACTTGGTCCATGACGCTTCCCAACCCCCCCCGGGTCAATTGTCCACAGGGATAGATAATGTAGTTCGCAACGCGGTGTTACACTGCTGCGTGGCCAATCCCACTCTATGCAGCATTGCAACAGGGATTGAGCCTCGGCCATGCCGATCCAGCCCACATTTGAACAGCTCGTCATCGGCGGAGGCGCGGTCCCGATCCCGGTCCGCGTCTACCGGGGCGTCGCTGTCCGGCCCACGCCGCTCGTGCTTCACCTGCCCGGCGGGACGTTCACCGGCCTGCCCGCCGGGCGGCCGGTCGCCGACCTGCTGGCCGAGGCCGGGGCGGCCGTCGTCTCTGCAGACTATCCTACCGGCCCATCCCATCCTTTCCCCGACGCGGTCGAGGCGATGTATGCGCTGCTTCAGCATCTGCACGACCACCGCAGCCAATGGGCCGCCCGCACCTCCAAGCTGTTCGTCGCCGGGGAGGAAGCTGGCGGCAACCTGGCGGCGGCGCTTGCGATGATGGCGCGCGACCGCCTCGGGCCGCCCATCGCAGGGCAGATCCTGCTGTCGCCGATGCTGGATGCTGGCATGGCGACCTGCTCCTTCCGGGATGCGGATGCCGGGCCGGTCGGCTGCAAGTGGGCGGACGGATGGGCCGTGTATCTCGGCTGCCCAGACGCCGCGGCGCATCCCTATGCCGCCCCGTCCGCCGGGTCGCGCCTGCACGGGCTGCCGCCGGCCCTGGTGATCACGACGCCGGACGATCCCATGCGCGACGAGACCCTGGCCTATGCAGGACGCCTGAGGCAGGCGGGCGTGGCCATCCATGCCCGGGCCATCGCGGCGCATGACTGGCCCGACGCGCTGGCGGGACCCTTCCCGTCCGGGCCGCGTCCGGAGTGGGCCGACGTGGTCCGCAACAACTTTGCCGATTTCTTCGCCGCCGTGATGCCGGGCCTGGTCCCGGTCCGGACCATTGCAGGGAGTGCCGCATGATCGACTTCAAGCCCGCCACGGCCACCGATGACCCCAAGGTATCGCGGCCCCGCTCCCGCCGCCTCTCCTGGCTGGCCGGCATCAGCCTTGTTGCGTTGGTGGCGGCCGGGGCCGCCTACAAGCTGGTGCCGGGCATGGCCGGGCCAGCCGCCGGTCCTGCGGCAGCGGCGGCTCCCGGCCCCATCCCGGTCTCGGTCGCAGTGGTCGAGCAGAAGGACACGGCGATCTGGAGCGACTTCTCCGGACGGGTCGAGGCAGTGGGCCGCGTCGAGGTGCGTCCGCGTGCGGCCGGCGCCATCCTCAAGGCGCATTTCCGGGAGGGCGCCTTGGTCCGGCAGGGCGACCTGCTGTTCACCATTGACCCGGCACCCTATGCGGCCGAGGTGCAGGGCGCCGAGGCTCAGGTCGCGTCCGCCCAGGCCCGCCTTGCCCTGGGCGCGAAGGAGCTGCAACGCGCGCAGCAGCTCGTCGGCAACGGTTTCACCCCGCAACGCGACGTGGACCAGCGGGTGAACGAGGTGCGCGCCGGCGAGGCGAACCTGCGCGCCATGCAGGCGGCCCTGGATACCGCGCGCCTCAACCTTGGCTATACCGAGGTGCGGGCACCGATTGCCGGGCGTGCCGGACGGATCGAGGTCACGGCCGGTAACCTTGTGCCCGCCGGGCCGACGGCGCCCGTGCTGACGACGCTGGTATCGGTGAACCCGATCTACGCGAGTTTCGAGGCCGACGAGCAGTCCTTGGCGCGTGCGTTGGCCAGTCTTCCCGGCGCCGGCCAGCCCGGCGGCGACGCCATCCGCGGCGGAGCCGACATCACCGACGAGATCACCGGCATCCCAGTCCAGATGGGCACGCTTGCCTCCACGGGGACGCCGTTCCTGGGCAAGCTGCAACTGGTGGACAACCTCGTAGATGCCCGCAGCGGCACCGTCCGCGTGCGCGCTGCCTTCGACAACCCTGACGGCAAGCTGATGCCCGGCCAGTTCGCGCGGCTACGGCTGGGCTTGGCACATACGGAGCCTGCACTGGCCATTGACGAACGCGCTATCGGCACCGACCAGGACCGCCGCTTCGTAATGGTCGTCGGCGATGACAACAAGGCCGCCTACCGTCAGGTCACCCTCGGCGCCACCACGGACGGCCTGCGCCTTGTCACCTCGGGCCTGAAGCCCGGGGAGCGCATCGTCGTCAACGGGCTGCAGCGCATCCGCCCAGGGGCGACCGTCGCTCCAGAACAGGTCGTCATGAGCGCTGGCGCCTCGCTGGCTGCACGCTGACCGCACCGTCCACCTGGTACCCCATTCATGAATATCTCGCGCTTCTTCATTGACCGGCCTGTGTTCGCCGGCGTGCTTTCCGTGCTCATCTTCGTATCTGGCCTGCTCGCCTTGCGGACCCTGCCGATCTCGGAATACCCCGAGGTCGTGCCGCCGCAGGTGGTCGTGCGCGCCAACTACCCCGGCGCCAGCCCGAAGGTGATCGCGGAGACGGTGGCTACCCCCATTGAGGAGCAGATCAACGGGGTCGAGGGCATGCTGTATATGGGCAGCCAGGCCACGACCGACGGGCTGATGACCCTGACGGTCACCTTCAAGCTGGGCACGGACCCGGACAAGGCGCAGCAGCTTGTCCAGAACCGGGTCAGCCAGGCCGAGCCGCGCCTGCCCGATGCCGTGCGCACCCTGGGCATCACGACGATCAAGTCCTCACCAGACCTGATGATGGTCGTGCACATCCTGTCGCCCAACAACAAGTATGACATCACGTACTTGCGGAACTATGCCGTCCTGAACGTCAAGGACCGCCTTGCCCGCATCACCGGCGTGGGCGATGTGCAACTATTCGGCTCCGGCGATTATGCCATGCGCGTTTGGCTCGACCCGCAGAAGGTGGCCGAACACGGCCTGTCCGCCGGCGACATCGTGCAGGAAATTCGTGCCCAGAACGTGCAGGCCGCGGCCGGCGTTGTCGGGGCTTCGCCCAATGTGCCGGGTCTCAGCGTCCAGATGTCGGTGAACGCGCAGGGCCGGCTGCAATCTCCCGAGGAGTTCGGCGACATCGTCGTTAAGACTGCTCCCGGCGGCGCCGTGACCCGCCTGCGCGACGTGGCGCGGATCGAGCTGGGTGCGGCCGACTACTCGCTGCGGTCACTGCTGAACAACAAGTCCGCGGTTGCGGTCCCGGTGTTCCAGGCGCCAGGCTCCAACGCGATCCAGATCGCCGACGCCGTGCGCGCCACCATGGAGGAGATCAAGCAGAACATGCCGGAGGGCGTGGACTACGCCGTCGTCTATGACACGACGCAGTTCGTCCGTGCCTCGATTGAAGCCGTGGTCCACACTCTGCTCGAAGCCGTCGTCCTGGTGGTCATTGTCGTCGTGCTGTTCCTGCAGACCTGGCGCGCTTCGATCATTCCGCTGGTCGCCGTTCCGGTCTCCATCATCGGCACCTTCGCCGTGATGCACCTGTTCGGCTTCTCCATCAACGCGCTGAGCCTGTTCGGCCTGGTGCTCGCCATCGGCATCGTCGTGGATGACGCCATCGTCGTGGTCGAGAACGTGGAGCGCAACATCGAGGAGGGGCTGTCGCCAGTCCAGGCAACCTACCGCGCGATGTCCGAGGTTTCAGGGCCGATCGTCGCCATCGCGCTGGTGCTGGTCGCCGTGTTCGTGCCGCTGGCCTTCATCAGCGGCCTGACGGGACAGTTCTATCGCCAGTTCGCGCTGACCATCGCCATCTCGACCGTCATCTCGGCGGTCAACTCGCTGACCCTCTCGCCCGCGCTCGCGGCGCTGCTGCTGCGCAGCCACGATGCGCCGAAGGACCTGCTGACGCGGGTGCTGGATAGGCTGCTAGGGTGGTTCTTCCGCGGGTTCAACCGGGTCTTCAACGCCGGATCGGAGGCCTACAGCGGCGGCGTGTCGCGGGTGATCGGGCGCAAGTCGGTGATGATGGGCATCTATTTGGCGCTGGTCGGCGTGGCCTATGTGCTGTTCCAGGCGGTTCCGGGCGGCTTCGTGCCGGCGCAGGACAAGCAGTATCTCGTTGGCTTCGCCCAGCTTCCGGATGCCGCCAGCCTGGATCGCAGCGAGGACGTGATCAAGCGGATGGGCGACATTGCCGAGAAGCAGCCCGGTGCCGTCAACAACATCGCCTTCCCCGGCCTGTCCATCAGCGGGTTCACCAATAGCTCCAACTCCGGGATCGTGTTCGTCTCGCTCGACGAGTTTGAGCGGCGGACGACGCCCGGGCTGTCGGCCGGCGCGATCGCCGGGTCGCTGAATCAGAAGTTCGGCGCGATCCAAGATGCGTTCATCGCCGTCTTCCCGCCGCCGCCTGTGCAGGGACTTGGCACGATCGGCGGCTTCAAGCTGCAGATCGAGGACCGCGCCGGCCTGGGTTATGAAGCGCTGAACGCGGCGACCAACGCCTTTCTTGCCGGGGCGCGCAAGGCGCCGGAGCTGACCGGCATGTTCACTGGCCTGCGCGTGGACGTGCCGCAGCTCTATGCCGACATTGACCGCGTCCGCGCCCGGCAACTGGGTGTTGCCGTGACGGATGTGTTCGACACTCTGCAGGTCTATCTTGGGTCGCTGTATGTCAACGACTTCAATGCGCTCGGTCGTACCTACTCCGTGCGTATCCAGGCCGATGCGCCGTTCCGCGCCCGTGCGGAGGATATTGGCCGGCTCAAGGTCCGCTCCTCCTCCGGCGAGATGGTGCCGTTGGCCGCAGTGCTGACGGTGAAGCCCAGCGCGGGGCCGGAGCGGGCGATGCGCTACAACGGCTTCCTTTCCGCGGATGTGAACGGGGCGGCGGCGCCGGGCTACTCGACGGGGCAAGCGCAGGACGCGATTGCCCGCATCGCGAAGGATTCGCTGCCGAAGGGGTTCGCCTTTGAATGGACGGAGCTGACCTACCAGCAGATCATCGCCGGCAATTCCGGCCTGCTGGTGTTCCCGGTGGCGCTGCTGCTGGTGTTCCTGGTGCTGGCGGCCCAATACGAGAGTCTGACCTTGCCGCTCGCGATCATCATGATCGTGCCCATGGGGCTGCTGGCCGCCATGACCGGCGTTTATCTGACGCACGGCGACAACAACGTCTTCACCCAGATCGGCCTGATCGTGCTGGTGGGCCTGTCGGCGAAGAACGCGATCCTGATCGTGGAGTTCGCCCGCGAGCTGGAGTTTGCCGGGCGTAAGCCGGTGGCTGCCGCAATAGAGGCGAGCCGCCTGCGCCTGCGCCCGATCCTGATGACCTCGATGGCGTTCATCATGGGCGTGCTGCCGCTGGTGCTGTCCACCGGCGCCGGTGCGGAGATGCGGCACGCGATGGGCGTGGCCGTGTTTGCCGGCATGATCGGCGTGACCGCCTTCGGCCTGTTCCTGACCCCAGTGTTCTACGTTGTCCTGCGGCGCCTGGGGGGCAACCGACCGTTGAAGCAGCACGGCGCGCCCGTGGCGGCCAATGCCGAGAGGAGGGATGCGGTTCCAGCTTGAACCGCTCAGCATGGTAGGCCTGCGTCCAGCCGCGACGCATACTGACAGCGGGGCGGCTGCTGCGCACGGTCGGCAACAGCTTGTGTCGGCATCCCAGCGGTTGGAGGGCGCTGGGGCGGTCGGGAACGGCAGCGCCCAGACCCGCCCGGTAAACGGCACGGGCGCGAGCAGCATAGGCTGATCCGGCGTAGGCCGGACGCCTTGACGGAGTGGCCGTGTGACGGCCGGACAAAAGCACGGTAAATGCCGCACGCCTTGATCCTTGCGTCCCAGCGGCGCTCGATAGTCTTACCGATATCCGGCAAACCCCTTGGTTTGACGCCGGTCACAACAGGCCCACTCGGCACGGAGGCGGCTCCCAGCAGGCCGAGCAGGCAGCGCGCCGCCGCCCGGCCTGACCAGCGGCTGCTGTTAAGCACGCGGTGATAGCTGGTGAAGGTGGCCGCCCCGCGCAGGCCCATGCTGCTCAGCGCCGCGGCAACGGTGCGCCGCCCCAGGGACAGGAGGGTGCCTGCGACGAGGACCAGCAGGTTGGGCCAAGTCGGAGCGGGTGAAGCATCCGGCGACCGGCGCCATCTCAACCGAAACAGTGGCTTCGGTCCACACGGCGTAACCGGGGCAAAACCCCGGGTCGGCCTGTGTTTCAGGCGGGCTGACCGCGACAGCGGATGAGGTCGGCGAGCGGGGCGATGGTGGGAGCATCGGGGACGCCGATCCTGGCGC
>JAABUU010001706.1_pt1 | contig 35195 bp, 38 predicted proteins | sample 5559301 | NCBI WGS metagenome assembly JAABUU01 (sample SAMN10711884, study PRJNA513360) | rock metagenome | isolation source: Antarctica rocks | place: Antarctica: Victoria Land, Richard Nunatak white
CCATGAAAGAAGCTGATGTTATGGGACTCCTGCTCGCTCGGCGCGATAACTACGAAGTGAGCAGCGTAAAGGCATTTCATGGCAACGTGTACACGGTCACGATGCAAGGCAAGGACTACACCGCCGTCGTCCTGCTCGCGTCATTCGACTACTACGAAAAACGCTATCACATGGCGAAAGTGCTACTCCCCTCGCTGGTCATCTGTTTTGAGCATAACACCGTGTTACCTGTTCCAGTTCTCTCACTACGGGCTGGAAACCTTGCGAAGCCGTATGAGCTACCCTTGTCTATTGACCTACCAGACTTAGAGGTGAAACGCCGTTCTAAACTCGCTCATAAGGTTTTGCTAGGCATGTCTCTCTCAGGTTTACGGAAAGCCCAAGACATTCTTAGGGAATTGCCAGAAACCACGCGTCGCCGCTATACAAGTGAGCTAAAAGCACTCGGCAAAAGAGGGAAAGGGCGTCCAGCTGGACAACCTGCAAAGATAAAAATTTCATGATGGAATTGAAGGAAGGATAGTATGTATGTCTCTCATCACGTTTGTCCTTAAATACATACAAGGGCAGGCAGAGCAACCGAAGCATCAGTGTCAAGGTGATTTTTTAGGGGGTGCATGTGAAGACGCTCCTCTACATACCTGCTATAGATGCCAGAAACGCTTATGTGAGTTACACGCCTTTTATGGTGACAACCACCGATATTGTTACTCGTGCATGTACGAGAAGTGAGGAGCAACCTATGCCACATATCCCATTCACCGCGTGGCTCATTCTCGGCGGTCTCGCGTTTCTTGTGGTGCTGATCTACGCGATAGTCACCATCATCAAGCAACGTCTCCTAGCGAACCGCTTAGAGCTATTAGCCAAAGACATACACGCCTTTGGACGTTCAACGCTCACGAAGCATCTCCAACGATGTGAGTTTTGTAACAATGCCACACACGTTCATGTGTGGGAATACGGCAATGAGCATATCGTCAAAGATGTGCTCATCTGCTATCTGTGTGCGTCCCGTATTGCGAAACTCTTAGAACCACCTGCACTACCAAAGAATGGAGTACAAACCTATGACCAACACCATGCCCAACGATCCCAACGAAAGCACCTTGTTAACCGTTCATGAAGTAGCCCACCGCCTACGAGTCGATGATACGACGGTACGACGTTGGATAACCAACAACATCTTACCTGCTATCACCCTTCCCCATTCGGGCAAGCGTCAAGGCTATCGCATTCGTCAATCAGACCTTGATGTGGTGCTCAAGAGCACTGCTACAATCCCACAAACAGACGGTTCTTCCTCAACCTTCCAAGTAGAATAAAGAACCGTCCACACTCAACACGAGGGCAAGCCCACATGTCTGCATCATTGTAACATGTGGGCTTTGCACTTCTCAAAAGGAGATAAACCCCCATGTTTTCACTATCCCTATCCTGGCTTCCAACGCTCGTTGCATTGTGCGCGTTTCTATTCGTGCTGTACTACAAACGTGCAACCATTTCTACTCGTGAACTTCTCGCCTATGCGCTCGTCGCGGCGGTGTTCTTCTTCCTGCTGACAGGTGCTTTTAATGCATTGCATCTTCCCCATATTGCGCTTCACTTGTTCTAAGTGGGGAAGGACCGACAATGAAAGCACTTGGCCTACTTCTAATTGTTGGTGTGCTTGTTGCGCTTGCGTTGGTCTATCATCCAACGCAAGCTATGCTCCAGCCACCAACAATAACAATAAACCTTGCCGCACAACCTGTACATGTCTCCTCTGATAGAGTCAACGGACATTGGGTAACAGGACGCCCGACTGTTACCGCTTCCTTCATTGACCATGTATTAGCTCTTGCCCATTCTCCTGCACAGGGGATAGGAACGGTGATGTATCAGCAAGGCGTCAAGTACGGCATTGACCCTGTGTACATCCTCGCATTCTTCCATCATGAAAGCTCATTTGGGCTAGCAGGGGTAGCACGAAGCACACACAGCATCGGAAATATCCGATGCACGTATGGGTATAGCTGTGACCCAACAGGTGGTTATCGGTCCTATCCCTCGTATGCAGTGGGGGTTACGGACTGGTATCAATTGATTGCATCGGTCTACATCCCTCGTGGGCTAAACACAATCGAGAAGATCATTCCAGTGTATGCGCCCACAAAGGACCACAACAACGAAGCGGCCTATATCGCTAGCGTCAATGCTGACGTTGCACTGTGGAGAGAAGGGAAGGGGTAAGGGATGAAGAAACGCCAACGCTCCACATCTCGTACCAGTACGGCGTCTCCCTCTTCACAACCCTCACTCGTGTATCACAAGCCACTCGACAAGATGACCCCTGATGAAGCAAGGGTATGGCTACAAGGGGTGCATGAACGGCTTATTCGCAAGATGTACCGTGAACGCTCCTACCTTGACTATCGGGCGTCACGAAAGAAATACACTCCAACTGACGAAGCCTACGAAGCAGACCTTGTACTAGAGCAAGAGCTACTTTCTCTCATAGAGAACTTGCTTCAAGGGTTTGCAGACAATGAGGTGCAAGCATGACAGACGAACAACAACGAGCGTTTGAGCAGGTCTACAGCGACTACTACCCGCGCATTTACCAACGCGTGTACGCATTGATGCACCACTCGCAAGACGCTGAGGACCTCACACAAGAGACCTTCATGAAAGCTTATCGAGTGTTCGCAACCCTCGACACAAGCAATCTCTATGCGTGGTTGTATCGTGTGGCAACCAACACCATCTATGATGTGCTCCGACAACGGCGGCGGCGGTCCGTAACCTCTCTTGATGCTGATGATGGGCAGGAATGGATGCTTCTACAAAGCGGTGACATGCAAGAGGACTACGCGAAGCGTGAAGCTATCCATCTTGCCCTGTCTGGACTGAGTGAGACGCAACGGAATGCGCTTCTCTTACAGGTGCAGGGCTATCAAGCGGTTGAACTCGCAACACGTTCTGGACAACCCTATTGTACCGTCACCTCTGTCATCCGTCGTGCTCGTCGTGCTTTCAAACAGCACTATGAGGTAGCTACGGCGTCATGATGTACCAACGCAAGCACCTCTACCCGCCCAACTGGAAGCAGATTGCAACTGCTTGTAAAGAGTCGGCGAGTTGGAGGTGTCAATCATGCCATATTCGACATGGGGCAAAGCGACGAAGTAAACGAACTGGCAACCTTTACCGTGTCTGGTTACACGCCGCCCATGTCACCCTTCACGATACGCTCAACCCACATCCCGATCTCAAATGTTTATGCCCAACGTGTCACGCGAAATATGATTTTCGCTTACGTGTACGTGAAGCGAGACAAACTTTAGAAAGTCTCAAACATCAAGTTTTGTTGCATCGGCATGGGAGACACTCATGCGCTGCATCTGCATAAAGGAATGATTTTCTTATGACGAAGACCTCACTTCCAAAGGGCTACGGAGTCGCACACCTTGCGGATGGTCGCTACTATCCGCTCTATGCGTCGGACGACCCTCCCTCCCCGTTCTCTCTCACTCCGTTGTACTGGCAATATCAACTCATCCCGTTTGCGCGTGGGCCGCAACCCGTCGAGGGCGTGGCGTCCTTCACAAGCCGCAAGCTGGCGGAAGACTATTGCTGGCGACAGGACGAAAGCTTTTCGGTCCTGTGGAACATCGCCAAAGACGCTTGGGCGAGGGAACTGTTTCCCGAACGCAATGCGTGGTATCGTGACCAACTCACCCAGCTGGTGCGTCAGCAAAGCCCGTATGCGACGTGCGCCGTGTACGTCAATGGCACGCTTGAAGCTGTCACAGTGGCAATCTACCTCGACAACACTGAGCGGGTCGCGGTCGAATGCCCAACGATTGATGATGCGATTGCAACCCTCTATCACGAGGTGCATGAGCGGATAGCGTGCAACCAGCACGAGAAGGAGGCATAAGCATGTGGATGTCGGTGACATTTTTCTGTGGGGCGTATGTCTTTGTGGGTATAGGCGTTGTTGGGCTAGCGACGACAACGGGCAACTGGCTTCTTATCAGTCTCTCACTGGTGGCGTACATGCTGAATATCATCCTATTGCAGTATTCCAAAAAGAAGTGGTAGAGAATCACTTGAAGAAAGAGCAGCAAGGCGATTATGCAACGCGTGATCGCCTTGTTGTTTGGAAAGTATTCGATGAAAACGCAGAGACGTACTCTCCAACGGGTACAGAAAACCATCCCGCACCAGTGGCAAAAAGACCCTCTTCAGCAGTGGTGTGCGAGATGTCAGAAGTATCGGAAGCATCTCAACACGACCTGTACGAAGTGTGGCTATAGAGAGACAGGAGAGGAAAATACCAGATGAATGAACAAGACTATATGACCGAAGTGTTGAGGACTCTTCCAGGTTCTCACACGTTGAAAGACAAACTCACCCTGAGCGCATTCGGGCTAACAAGTGAATCGGGGGAGGTTGCCAATAGTATCAAGCAGGTGATCTTTCAAGGGCATCATCTGGACACGATGCACCTGATCGAAGAATTAGGCGATATCCTGTGGTATATGGTGCTGGCATGTAGCACGCTTGATTGCACGCTAGAGGACGTGATGAACGTCAACGTGGCAAAGCTCCGTGAACGTTACCCCAACGGCTTTGAGTCGGCGCGTAGCATCAATCGAAGTCATGAGGAGATGTGAGACATGCAGTACATCGTGAATCTATCGGGCGGTCTCACCTCCTTTGAAGCTTTACGCCGTACCATAGAGCGATATGGGACAGCAAACACGATTGCTATCTTTGCTGATACTAATAGTGAAGACCCCGACTTATACCGCTTTCTGGACGAGCAGGAACGCTACTTTGGGATCACCATTAAGCACACAAAGGATGGACGGACTCAATGGGATGTGATGAAGGACGAAGGATACATCACCTTAAACGGGATGGCTCCTTGTAGTAACATCCTGAAACGAGAGCGCATAGAACATCAACTCGCAGTGACGTATGTCAAAGGCACCTATACCCGTGTCTTTGGGTATGAGTGGACAGAAGTTCACCGTATGGAGCGATTAGCGGCAGCGGTTGCTCCTGACCCTGTATGGTTTCCTCTCAACGAGCCGCCATATGTTGATAAATGCCACATCGCAACCTTCCTAGAAACAATCGGCATCGCTGTTCCTCGCCTTTACGAGCTTGGCTTTGACCACAATAATTGTAGTGCATTATGCGTGAAGGCAGGGCAAGCACACTGGGCACATGTGTACTACATGCTTCCTGAACGCTACGCCTATGCCGAGGCAAAAGAGGAAGATGTAAGACAACATCTTGGAAAAGATGTCTCTATCCTCAAAGACAGACGCGGCGGGAATGTACGCCCCTTGACGCTCCGTGATTTTCGGCTCCGCTTAGAAGCTGGTAACACCAATTATGACAAGGATGATTGGGGTGGGTGTGGATGCTTTGCACCTGTCGCACAACTACGGATGGATGATTTAGTTCTTGCATCTGATGTGAGAGCGAAAGCAAAAGGAAATGTTGAAGAGAGGAGACGACGAGTATGAGCACCTCTGGGAAACTTATCCCCTTTGGGTATACCATCCCTGATGCTGAAACACGCTTGCAGGAGATCATGAGCATTCCTGATACACTCCTGCTTGATATCCGCTTTCGTCCAGTATCGCGGTATCGTCCACAATGGAATAAGAAGCAATTAATAGCACGATGGGGCAAGTGGTACGCACACAACCGCAAGCTAGGCAACATCAACTATCGAGACCGCTCACAACTCATTGTGTTGGTAGAACCTGAACCGACTATCACAGAGGTAGCTTACTACCTTGAAGGCGGCTATAACGTCGTGGTGATGTGTGCTTGCAAGGAGTATGACACCTGTCATCGAAAGCTCGTGATAGAACTCATACAGCAACGTCAAGTATCCTTCCCACATTGTCCAGAATGTGGGGAACTGCTGACGCGTGACCCCTGGGGCTATCCATGCATCGTCGAGGGGCAAGAGGTGTGTGAAACCTGCATGATTGTGTATGAGTTGTTTCATACGAAGGCAACACAAGAGATGTCAGAAATAGAGCTACATGAATGAGTGGAACATCCATCATCAAGCCTATTCTCAAGTACCCTGGTGCCAAGTGGCGTATTGCATCGTGGATTGTCTCCTTGTTTCCCCCTCATGTCCACTACGTCGAACCCTACGCAGGAAGCGCGGCCTGCTTCTTCACCAAGACGCCTGCACGTCATGAAGTGCTCAATGACCTCAATGGGTCCATCTGCACCTTGTTTCGGGTCCTGAGAGAACGATGTGACGAACTGGTACACGCTATCAGGCTTACCCCCTGGTGTGAAGAGGAATACGAGCGGTTTGAAAAGAATTGGTATCACGAGGATGATGTGGAGCATGCACGACGCTTTCTTGTACGCTGTTGGCAAGCTCACGGCGGCACAATGTACCAGGTGAGCGGATGGAAGCATAATGGACTGAATGGGCATGCTTATCCGGTGCGTCTCTGGCAACAACTTCCAGAACGTCTTTTAGCCGTTGTTGAACGGTTACGCTATGCAGAAGTCCGTAACAGACCTGCATTAGAGATGATCGACTATTATAATGCCCCGGATGTTTTGTTGTATGTGGACCCGCCTTACATCCTCTCGACACGAGCGCGCAAATACTATCCCTATGAGATGACCAACGAAGACCATATGCAGCTGCTTGAAACCTTAGATGCTCATAAAGGGATGGTCATTCTTTCTGGCTATGCACATCCCTTGTATGATGAACGGCTGCACCACTGGCAACGTCTGACACTCTCTGCTGTCGCGGAGCATGGCAAACAGCAAACCGAAGTCCTCTGGCTCAACCCGCAAGCGGTCCAGCGTCATCAACTCTACCTCTTTAATGAAGTGATATCAGACGTGGAGGAAGAGCAATGCATTCTCTGACGTTTGGGTCTCTCTTCTCTGGTATCGGTGGCCTTGACCTCGGATTAGAGCGAGCCGGCATGCACTGTGCCTGGCAAGTGGAGATTGACGATCATGCAACGAAAGTCCTTGAAAAACAGTTTCCCAACACTCCCAGGTTTCGAGATGTGCGACACGTCGGAAAGCACAACCTCACATTCGTTGATGTGCTCGCTGGCGGCTTTCCCTGTCAAAACATCAGTCTTGCCAATACGACAGGACCCATTGGTATTGACGCCCCACAAAGTGGATTATGGGCGGAGTTCTTCCGCATCATTTGCGAGCTACAACCCCGTTACGTCCTTGTGGAGAACGTTTCAGCGTTGCTTTACCGGGGAATGGGAAGAGTTCTCGGAGACCTGGCCTCCATCGGGTATGATGCACAATGGCAGGTGCTACGAGCGTCCAGCTTTGGAGCACCGCATCAACGGAAACGTCTCTTCATTGTTGCCTACCCCCACCAAGAGCGACGGCAGACAAGCCTATGTCTTGACCCATCAGTATGCACAGGCGTGTATCCACTTTGGAGCACATCAAACACGATGGATGATGTATGGGGTACTCTTGCACACCTTGAAGCGCGGTTGGGCGAACCCTCGGTTTTCAGCCGCTATGATGGGCTTCCCCGTCGATTGGAGCGAGAACTTGGAGGATACGGAAATGCGGTCATCCCTCAAATAGCTGAATATATTGGTGCTTGTATCCTTCAAGCGGATGGGGGATAGCATGACCAGCTTGATTGCTGTCTACACCTCAAGCAGGCTAGCGGGTCGCTGTGATGCGAAGTGCTATGAAGCGACCTGCACCATCTGTGAATGCGTCTGTGGGGGTCGCAATCATGGCATGGGTAGAGAACGAGCGGTAGACAACACTCGCAAGCTTGCCCAACACTGGATAGCAACCTACACGCAAGAGAAAGGATTGACCGACGTTACCACTGAGCTACATGCTGAATGTCAACAAATAACGTTATGGAGTAGTGCATGAGTATACATGAGGGCGATGTCGCAACACTCACACAGGTTCTACAAACCGATGGACTTCCGGGCGTGTTCCTCTCGAATAGACCGCTACGGGATATCTCTGATGAAGCGGTGCGCCACTTAACCCGTACTCATGTTCCCATCTATGTACGACATGGGGAGCTAGTACGCATTCAACGCAAAGAGGACGGGACGCCCTGCATTGAAACCCTCTCCGATGCCGCCTTCAAAGGCATCCTGGCGCGTGCCATGAACTTTGTCAGAATGGGGGTCAAGGGACCACAGCACGTTGCGCCCCCTGATCTCATTGTCAAAGATATTCTGGCAATGGGGGCATGGCCGTTCCCACCGCTCGATACCATCGTCGAGTTTCCCGTCTTTCGTCCCGATGGAACGCTCTTACATGAACAGGGCTACGACCCTGACACGCGACTCTACTACGCGCCCACACCCAACTTGAAGATACCCGCTATCCCTGAACATCCCACCGATGACGATATGATCGGTGCCTTAGCCCTCATTCATGAGGTGATCGGAGAGTTTCCTTATGAGAATGAAGCAAGTTATGCCAATGCCTTCGGACTCCTCTTAACGCCGCTCATTCGACAAGCCATACATGGCCATGTCCCCCTGGCCTTGATTGATGCAACGCGCCCTGGTACTGGCAAGAGCTTACTTGCCGAAACCGTCGCCATGATTGCAACGGGACGCAAAGCCGCGATGATGGTTGCTCCCTATGACGATGATGAATGGCGTAAACGTATTGCATCGACGCTGGCAGAAGGGGCAACCATCATTGTGATAGATAACGTCAAAGCCAAGATACAATCGGCAAGTCTGGACGCCGCGCTGACTTCATCAGTGGTCAAGGAGCGTATCTTAGGGCAAAGCAAAAACGGGGTGTATCCACAACGAGCAACCTGGATGGCAACGGGAAACAACATCCAGATCGGCGGGGATATGCCGCGCCGCTCCTACTGGATACGCATGGATGCACGAAGTGATAAGCCCTGGACACGTGGCAACTTCAAGCATGATTTAGAGCAATGGGTGCCTGAGCATCGCGGCGAGATTATCGCCGCGCTCTTAACGATTGCGCGTGCATGGTTTGCGGCGGGGAAACCACCTGCACAGGTGCCACGTATCGGCAGTTTCCAGCCCTGGACTGATACCGTTGGGGGTATTCTCGCACACACTAGTCTGATAGACGGCTTCCTGGGCAATCTGGACCAACTGTACGAGCAAGCCGACGAAGACGCGGTACAATGGGCGGCGTTCTTGCACGCATGGCGTGACTACTACCAAGAAGAGGAGGTATTGACGGCAACCATAGCCAAAGATATCAGGGCAGGAGCGTTAGACGAAGCCATTATCGGTGTGCAACTCTATAACACTCTCCCCGATGAACTCTCTGACCTGCACAAAGGCGACCTCAAGAAACGGCTCGGCAAAGCTCTTTCCCAACGGGTCGGGAGTCAATTCGATGCAAGTGGCTTGCACCTCGTCAAGTCGAGCGTGGACAAGCGAAGCGGTGCCATTTACTGGAAAGTTGCAGGTGTGCAGGTATTGCAGGTTTCTATCCCCCAAAAGGAAGAAAATACTCCCTTACATACCTCTTTAGAAGGCATGGGGAGCGGCTTTGAGGGGAGTGGTGCTTCCTTTTTTCATCCTCAAGCGACTGACAGCAAACCTGCGAAACCTGCATACCTGCAAGACGATGGAGCGGTTGACTGGCAAAGCGTCAGCCAAACGATAGCGGAATCAGAAGCTCTGATTGAGCAGATGAAAGCACAACATGGAGACCTTGATGCACCTCTCCCTGCACACATAGAGCGGTTACGAGGGGCAACCCGCGTTTCGACGCCGCAAGGTGCAGGGGTGCTGATGCAAGTCACGCCCTGGCAGGTCGATGTGAACCTAGACGCAACAGGGCAAACACGGTCCTTCATCGACTCCTGGCATTTTGAGCGCATTGTTCCACTGGACGAAGACAAGGGATAGAAACCCGAATAGATGAACTTTGCAGGTTTGCAGGTTTGCAGGTTTGTTTTCCCTCGCTCCGACTAAAAATTTTTCATTGAGAAAGGTACACGACATGAACAAACGCACGAGCCAAGTAGCATATCAAACAGCCGAGACCCGAAACGTAGTCCTAGATCAGTTACAGGAAGAAGGGCAAGCTATAAATACAGAAACTACACAACCGTTACTTATCACAATCAAGGAAACTATGAAACAACTACGTGTAAGCCGTTCAATGATGAACTGTTTGATTAAACGTGAAGGTTTACCTGTACACCGTTTTGGGCGTCGGGTACTGATTGACCCCGAAGAGTTACGCCCCTGGCTAACTCAACGTAGGCAAGCCAGTTAAACAGTAAGTATAAAGAGACAGACCGCTTACCTGACAAAAGTAAGCGGTCTTTTGTATATAAAAGGAGATACCATCATGCCAAAACGAGGAAACGGTGAAGGGTCAGTTTATAAACGTAAATCTGATGGACTTTGGACAGGAAGTCTTTCACTACCTGATGGGACACGTAAAGTCTTCTATGGTAAGAAGCAATCAGAAGTGATTGCAAAGCTGGATGAAGCGGCGAATACTCTACGACACGGTATGTTACCAGTAGGAACAAATGTTACCGTGCAAGAGTATCTTGAGAATTGGCTTGAAAATATTCACAAGCCAACTATACGTCTAAGTTCATACCTCAACTACCTCAAGCTGTTAAAAAACTACCTTGTACCAGAATTAGGGAAGATTAAGCTACAGAAGCTTACACCTCAACAAATATCAGCATTTTACTCAAAGAAAATCAAGGAAGGGCTTTCGCCAAAGACAGTACGTGATATTCATGGAGTGTTGCATAAAGCTATTGATAGTGCTGTAAAGTGGGAAATACTTCCGCGTAACGTGTGCGATGCTGTAACACCTCCACGTAATCCACACAAAGAAAAGACAGTGTTGACAAAGCACCAAGCCCGCATATTGTTAGATCAGGTAAAGGCTCATCGCTTAGAAGCACTGTTAGTGCTGGCAGTAACAACAGGAATGAGAGAGGGTGAAATACTGGCTCTTCGTTGGCAAGATATCGACTTTGAAGATAACAGCCTTCAAGTACAACGTGCAGTAAGCTACCTAAAAGGGTACGGTTACGTAGAGTCTGAACCAAAGACTGCAAAGAGTCGAAGAATGATTAAGCTACCTGTTTTTGTAGTCAACATTCTTAAACAGCATCGGACGCAACAAGAAGATCAACGGAAGGAAGTAGGTAAAGCCTGGATAGAGAAAGGCTTGGTGTTTACAAACGCTCAAGGGTACTTCTATAGCTCTAACACATTGCGGAAAGTGTTTAGGCGATTCTTGCTGAGTATTGATTTACCTAACATGCGTTTTCATGACCTTAGACACAGTGCTGCAACTATTCTGCTTACGATGAAAGTACATCCTAAAGTAGTGCAAGAGATTTTAGGGCATAGTCAAATATCTGTCACAATGGATTTGTATTCTCACGCCTTGCCCTCTATGCAAGACGATGTAACAAAGCAGTGGGATGGTGAGTTTGGGAAGCCAACGAAAAAGAAATCTATTAAGAAGCAGGACAAGTTGGACGAAACTTCTAAAAAGGAGGACGATGAGGACGGTTTAGCAGGTGCAAGAGTTCCTAGCAAGCCCAAAAAATAGCTTTTTTAAGCTAGTTGCTACACAGTTGCTACATTTTCGTGAAAATACGAACACAGTGTACCAAGTCTAAAAGCCTATAAAGCAAGGTAGCAAGCCCTTTTACAAGAGACTTGCTACCTTGCTTCTCCAATCGGGGTGAGAAGATTTGAACTTCCGACCCCTACAACCCCATTGTAGTGCGCTACCGGGCTGCGCCACACCCCGAAAATGTGATAGAGCAATTATAACAGAAAAATCGGGGAGGCGTCAAGCTATTTTTGAATGTTTTCTGTATCATCAAATAACGATGGTTGCTTTCTCTTTACATTACGTTGTGCGCCTTTTCCGTTTCTATCATATCGTCGGCTTCGACCATATGATTTGAAACCGCCTATTTGCTAGTTCCGCATGCTATTTTTTCCTTCTCTACTCCCTTGAGAAAGTTACGATAGTTGTCATATTGCGCGAATCCAACGTGGTTGAATGCTCTCAACGGGCAGATCGAACAATCCTTGTTGGGCATCGACGCGGAAGAGTTGTGCGAAATCTTCGGGTGTGAATGCTTTGCGGAGACGCGCGGCATAGGAGGTGACGAGTACACGCAGGTAGTGTTCTACATCGTAGTCGCGGCGATTGGCAACCTCTGTACGTAGCGATGACGTGTCATGTTCTTGCGTTTCATCCCCGTTTTCGTCTTCTTCACCCCATTCATTGCCGATGGCGGCCTCTTCGATTTCCTCTGGCAACCAGACGTATTGCTTGCCTTGTGAACGATAGAAGCGCACTCGTTCGCCCGGGAACCAGCGCGTGCGTCCAGCATTCAATAAAGCCTCATATTGTGGCTCTGGATGAGTCGCACGCGATGTATTGTAAGCTTCGGGCGTTTTGGAGAGCCGTACACGCGCACCCATATCTGATGCTGGCAAGGCACGGGTTCGTATCGCCTCGACAATATCCAGGTAGGCTTGTCGCACACTCGGAATATCACCTGTCATGGCGCACGGAAGAGCTTGGCGCAGAAAACGTTCTCCAAATGGCTCGGCACGGCTAGAGCGAAGTGCGACGCCATGTACCACCAATCGTTCACCGTAGGTCAGGAGCGCGTAGTTTTTGATTTCGTGACTGAACATGGCATGATAGCGTCCCTCGTATTCCAGGCGAATCCCTGCGGGCAGTTCCGTACCGATCTCCTCAACGAGGGCACGTTCCTGTTCCTCAGTCCAGCCAGTGGGGACAGAGAAATAGACACCATCTGTATCGGCCTCGATCAAGGCCATGCCACGTTCGCGTAGTGCCCCCAAAACCTGTGTAAGAACGGCGCGTCCGCGTTGTGTGACTTCGCCTGCCGCACGACTGTCTGCGAATAATGCCATTGTACCTGCACCCATATAGCCATAGGCCGCGTTAATGAGTATCTTCATCGCCGCCTGTGTAGCCGTATGGTGGTTAGCCTCGACTGAATCAGGTGGCGCGGTACGAGCCGCCGCTTTATGTGCGAGCCGCAAATCTGTCAATTGACTTAATACACGTAGCAGGACGCCGAGCCGATCACAGGCAGGTCCAATTTGAAAGGTACGCATCAACGAGGGGTAAAGTGAGGCAACGTCGGCTTTGACTACCTGTTGAGCGACACCCGTTGCTAACAGATGTGCGGCACCGCCTTCGTGCAGTTCGCCATCGTTGCTCTTACCAGCCTGTCGAGGCAGTGCCGCACCTGCATGAAGATAGGCACGCACAAGAATGGGTTCGAGAATACCCATTGCAGGACCAGCCGAGGCGAGCCGCTCATAGCGCCGCGGTGCCATACTCGCCAGTGCGAACGGTGCCCCCTGTAGGCGTCGTGAGAGGCCATCAACCTCATTTACGTCGTCGAGCGCATAGTGCTTGACCAATTCGGGGTCATTGCGGTAAGTATCGAAGATCGCCGACCCCTCGATATACACACGTTCTGGTGAGGCGATACCGAAGTAACGTGCAACCTCTTTGAGGCGATGCCCAGGCATGTCGCGTACCACAAAATCATGGCGTCGCACAGAGTCGAGCGTGTCAATCAATTCACGACCTGCGACGCTGTAGCGCACACGTTTCCGCGCCTCTGGTCCAATTGCCAGCGTCTCTTCGCGCCGTTCTAGTCGCATTGGACCGCCCTCACGCCCAATCTCTAACGGTATACCCAACTTTGCCGCTCGTTCCTCAAGAAAGAGCAGGTCGAAGCCGAAAAGATTGTGATTTTCGATGATATCGGGGTCACGCTCGCGAATAAGGGCGCAAAGATCAGCAATCAGCCGTGCCTCATTGTCGGGTGTGGGAGCTTCGAGAACGGTGGCGAGTCCGCGTGAATCGCGAATGGCGACCATAAAGATACGTCCACGATGTGGATCGAGTGCAGTTGTTTCCAGATCGAACTGTAAGCGGTGTAAATCCTGGTAGGTAAGGCCACGAAAGTAGACGCGTCCTGTGAGCATGAGGTATTGTTCGACGGGACCAACGCGGTAATAATCGTCTGCTAGATCGCTCAAGCTTGTAATACGCCTTCCAAGCCGACGCGAGGCACCAGTACAGAGCGTGCGTTCGAGAAAGCTACCATCACGCGCCGAGAGCAGATAGCGATACGAATCGGCGGGACCGTCCAGGACTTGATAACTGACGAGACTTTCTTTCGCTCCTAATGCAGTCGAGGGAAGCAGCGCAGGTCCTAATTGTTGCAGGTCTTCAAGTGTCGCCGCGAAGAGCCACGGACGAAAACGCTCCTCTGTACAGGTTACACGCTCTCTAGCAGACCCCTTTTCGCGTTGCCATACGAGGGCACGGCCAGCGCGTGAGGCCCACACCGAGACAATGCCAGGAGTGGAGTTCCAGCCAAATAAATACTCGTCCTGCACTGCCACTACAGCTTGTTCTTGTACAGATGACGTGGAAGAAGTAGTTGACATAACGCTCCTGACGTGGTGTAAAAGAACAAAACGTTTGTTCTAAGTGTACCATCTTTGGGTTAAGGAAACAAGAGATTTAGAAGGCTATATTTTGAGCTTGTTGTGTTATACTATGTGATACAAAGAGACATTGAGCGGTGCATAGTCGAAAGGCAAGGCCATGAATGACCATTTGCAGGAAATGTTGCCGCGTCTGGCACAACTTCCAGCCGAGGCGCAAGAAGTATATAGAGTTGCTTGAGCGAAAAGCCTCCATTCAAGAATATAGGGAAGGTTTATCACAGGAGGAACCCTGGATAGACCCTGCAGGAGCATGGAGTGACCTTCCAGACGATATGTTCGAGGAATTAGACAAGATTCGACATTCTAGCCCTCCTACGCCGCCAATCGAGCTTCCATGAGAGAGTACTTATTAGATACTAAAGGCTAGTTATGCAAGTAATTCGCTGGCAAGAAAAAACACTCCCAACAGAACGCGAATTGCGCGAACTGATGCAATGCGAAGGATTCTCTCCCTATACATGGTCAAACGGACCAAGTTACACGTATGCAGCGCATACGCATACATATGAGAAGGTGCTGTATTGTGTGCGAGGCTCGATCCGCTTTGTGTTGCCAGAGCAGGTCAACGCAGAGGGAAATGCGGATTTTGTTGACCTGAATCCTGGCGATTGTATGATTTTACCCCCACACACTATGCATAGTGCCATTGTTGGACCTCACGGTGTGACGTGCTTAGAGGCGTCGCGCTAACTCTTCAATTGTTTCATAGATGAGTTGTGGTAGTGTGTCGAACGAGTACGACATCACAACGCCCTCGTTACGCTGATGCGCCCCCTGACCATATGGTCCGAAATTCACTACTGGAATGTTCAGCTTCCCGATAGTCTCAAGTGGCAGATAGTACGAACCTCCTTGCTTTCCCTCGTCGGTCGGTTGTTTCCATACAGGCATATTGGTTTTCAATGCAGAGGTATCAATTCCTGCATCTAGCCGTAGATAGCTGAGGTCACTCAGGTAGGGATAATATTCTTGTTGTACGAGTGGTACTTCGGGGTGTGCTGCTATGACGGCGTTGAGGGCGTCGTGTAGGGCGTCTTTCGTCGCGGCAACGTGTGGATAGTATGGTGGTGAATAATAGAGAACAACGGCTGGCCCCTGTTTACTACTAAGCGTCCAGAGTTTGTGAACGAGGTGTAGACTTCGTTCACGCGTATCCATTGTTGCAGGCAGGCTTTCCTTTACTGTATCGAGTTCAGCCTGTATCTGCTGCTGGCCCAGTCGCTGTACCATTTCCTCGTAGAGTTCAGCATAGGTGAGGATAACGCCCTCACGCGGAGAGGTTGCTGGCGACTGTATCCCGCTTGACGTTCGCCAGCGTATCTCTGCTTCGTCTACACGTCTTAAAACCTCTGTTAATGCTGAATCCGCGAATTGACGGAGACGTACCAGAAGTGCATCTGGTGTGGTGGTAAATGTTAAGACATTGAGGTAAAAATAAGCAGCAGATGGCAACTGCACATTGTAGTGTATTTTGAGGTCGGTCGCTTTGAGCGTGACGGGTGGTGCTGTGACCTGTCCATGTTGAACATCGCATAGCTCATCGTTCATGCTCAGGTTACGAATGAGTTCAGCGGCAAGCAGGTTCGCATCCAGTCCATTGAATGGAGTACCTACATGTGACTCGCGCCCAACGCAGAGAAAGCTTGGTAAGAGTTTTCCAACTGTACCGTTATACACATAACGGTGCGGATCACCCGGATACAATGCTGTTGTATAGTCCGTGTTGATTGCACCAATATAGGTAAGTTTGTACTGCTCGCGCATACGGGTGAGGAAGCGCACCGCCTGTAAAACGCCTGCCGACTCGTTTTCCTCGTCTACAGTTGCCAGGAAGAGTAGCGAGAGTGGCGGTGTAGAGCGTGATGCGAAATAACGCATGAGCGCAATATTGACGGCGACACCACTTTTCATATCGACGGTGCCACGCCCAAACATCCAATCGTTAGCCGCAGGTCCTTCGAGTACAGGACCTAGCTCATCTCGCTTTTGAGCCAGAGCATGCGGGCTGAGCGAACTATCTTCCAATGTTCCGTAGTCCTGTGTGCCGACTGTATCAATGTGCCCTAGCAAAACCAGCGTCTTCGAGCTTTTCCCTCGCAGGAAGGCATACGTATTTTGCCTCTCATAAGGATCACTTTCAATTGGGTCAGGCCCAATTTGCGTATATTTGTCCGCTAAAGAATCTTTACATAATAGCCCAATTATCACATCCCAAATGTTTTCGCCGATACTAGGGCTGACAGTACGAAAACTTACCAGGTGTTCGGTGTAACTCTGCACATCTAGGAACCAAGCGTGTTTGTTGCTGTGCAACATATCCTCATACTGCTTTATGATATCTTCATACCATTCTTGTTTGTCGTGTTCAGGCATTATTCTTCCACCAATACAAATTTAATTAACGAGCATTGCTACTATTGTTCCTTCAAATAAGGGAAATGTTGCTCTATCCACTTGCTAATCGGTTGTGATTGATTATAACATAACAGAGGAACGTTGCCTCTCTCGTTCAGGCAATGCTCGTCGGCTATTTTTGTCAAAAATTGTGTTCATATGAATGTGACACTTTTCGTATGGCTGCGTCTAAGTGAGCGTACTGATTGTTTGCACATGTGAACCATACAAACAGTTATCACCACGTTTTAGTTTGTTCGTCCTATAGTTTTTACGGAGGGAAAGAGATCATGGAAAACGCGATGATGGAACGCAGGCAGCAGCGTCCGATAGGTGTAACGATCATGGCTGTTTTGCTAGGTATCGAGGGCTTGCTCGAACTCATTGGTGGAATTATTATCATTGTTGCGGCTAACTCGCTCAGTCGCACGGTTATATCGCATGGTCATAGAATCACTGCACATTTTGTGAGTGCAGTGGGCATTGGCATTGGAGGTGTTGGTGTTGTGATAGGCATTATCACGCTCATATTCGTCTTTGGTCTGTGGACATTGCGACGTTGGGCGTTCTGGGCTGTTGTTATCATTGAAGGTTTGAGCGTACTCCTGGGTATTCTTGCATTGGTACGTCAAACTGGTACTACGGGTGGCATAATCGCTGGCATGATTATTCCCGTGATCATCCTCATTTACTTTCTCTTAGACGCGAATGTACGGCGTGCGTTTCGCATCTAATTCATAAAGAGGCTAAAGGCGGTATCATCAACAAAATTTCTTGATGGTGCCACCTTTATGGACTTGCTAATATGGCTAGTACGTTACTTTCGCCGAACAGGAACCGTCTTGATAGGAGAACGAATATCTTTCTTAGTTTTTTGGAGTATGTATTGTATGGAACGTCTTATAACGCGAACTGATAGTGCCGAAAATGTAGATACGCTTGAACCAGAACAAGTAATTCAAGAAATTTTATCTCCAACCACGCACCCCAGGCAACCCAGTTATCATCCTACTTCCTGGAATATCGTCAATTCCGTGTTAGATATCGCTGATACAGTAACGCATGGCCGTGCAGGATTATTGCAACGTATATTCTTGTTTGTATTATTCGGTGGTATAGCTGCGCTAGTCAATCTTATTGTTTTTTATGTTATCTTTTATCATATTCCCTTGCCCGTCATCGCCAATTTAAGTGCCGATGGAAATACCAAGCTGCATAATGTCATCGCGTTTGTGTTTGCATCCGAAATTTCCCTGATCGTCAATTTCATTCCTAATGATCACTTTACCTTCCGCCATCTGCCCGGTCGTAGTCGCTCATGGCCCGCACGTTGCGCTCGTTTCCATATGACCTCTATAAGTGGAACTATTCTCACGTTTCTCATTGAGTTTACTTTGAGTTCAGAAGTACACGTGCCCGCAGTTAGGGCGCAAGCTGTCGCAATACTACTGGTCATGGTATACAACTTTGCTTTTCATCACCTCTTCACTTATCGTCACGTTAAAGTTGAAGTGTAGTAACACGCTTACATTATGTTTGGTGGTAACTTTACGACTTGCATCCCGTTTACCTCCTGCCTTTCATATATGCAAAAGTGTATACGAAAGAAGTTTCATTGTCCAGATGAAAATGATTGCAGCGTCTATGAATAGAGTCTTACGCATCTACAGAAACGTGGTTATTAGAGAACAGTGTTTTTCTATAGTGCGAATACAAGGAGAAAGTTGTTATGCGACTGAGAGATTACGTTGACGACCGTCTGGCACAAGGTGAGAACAACGCCACAATTGAGGGACTGCAACGGACGCTACGGTGTGATCTAAATGATGCTATCAATCATGTCCCCAAAGAGGACTGGGAGGCGGAAATCAAAGATAGACAGAAAGAGTCTGATGGGCAGGTGCTCATCTGGCTTGCTGGTCAATCCGAGCCAAGTTATAGCATTCAGGAGTAACATAGAGGAACTTTCGTAGAGGACCAGAAATATGACAAGGGATGTCAGGAATAACAGTTATACTTCTCACTAGATGCACATAAAATGTTCAGAAGAGGAGTATAAATATGATGAAATATGGTCTTGATATCCCTATATCAGGTGCTTATGCTGATCCATACAAACTAGCTGACCTTGCTATTGAGGCTGAAGAAGCTGGATGGGATGGTTTCTTTCTTCAAGATGTGCTTTCTTCAGGGAGTCCTCCTGGCGATCCCATAATAGACCCATGGATAGCACTTGCTGCTGTTGCTATGCGTACTCAACGTGTCAAAATTGGAATTTTTCTTACGCCACTGCCTCGAAGACGCCCCTGGCAGGTAGCTCGTGAAACTGTTGCACTGGACATCTTGTCGCATGGACGCTTAATCTTTGGTGCTGGTCTGGGTTTTCAAGCACCCGATTTTACTCCCTTTGGTGAAGAGTACGATACTAAAATACGAGCCGAAAAACTGGATGAAGGCTTAGAGGTGCTGAATGGCCTTTGGAGTGGTGAGACTTTTAACTTTCATGGCATGCATTACCAGATTGATGATGTGGTCATGGTGCCTAAGCCCTTGCAAACTCCTAGAATACCTGTCTGGTTGGCTGGTGGCTGGCCCAGACGCAAACCGTTTCGACGAGCAGCACGCTGGGATGGTGTCTATGTAATGACGTATAATCAGGTGAAGAACGAACCGATTACTTCAGAAGAGGTACGGGAGATTGTAGCGTACCTGGACACACAGCGAGTAGAGACCACTCCTTTCGATGTAGCTGTAAATGGTGTAACATTTGGCAATACACAGCAAGATGTAGAGATAGTTCAGCCTTTTATTGAAGCTGGAGCCACGTGGTGGATTGAGTACGAGGCTTCACGCGAAACCTTTGAGCAATATCGAGATCGTATTCGTAAAGGACCACCGCGAATTTCATAACTTTTTCTTAGGCTCTCTTTTAGAGAAAGGATGCATCATGAAAATTGTTGATGTGAGAAGTAACGTACTTGGTACCGCGTGGCGCAATTTGACGTTTGTGCGTGTACTTACAGACGAGGGGCTAGAGGGTGTGGGCGAGGTACGTATGCTTAATCATACTGATGCATTGCTAGGCTATCTCGCGGAGGCGGTTCCCAATCATGTTCTTGGTCATGACCCTATGAACATTGAAGATCTTGTACGCCGTATGTACCTCAACGATTTTGCGCGTGCGGGCGAGATTGCCATGTCCGCTATTGCCACTATCGAAATAGCGTGTTGGGATATCATGGGGCAGGCACTTGGACAACCCGTTTATAAGCTGCTCGGCGGAGCGGTTCGGAACAAAATCAAGGCATATGCCAATGGCTGGTACACAGTTGAACGTACACCGGAAGAATTTGCTCGTGCTGCTCAACAGGCTGTAGCGAAAGGGTATCGTGCGCTCAAGTTCGACCCCTTTGGCTCCGGCTTTTATGAGATGGAGCGTGCCGAAAAATTGCACGCCATCTCGCTTGTCGAGGCAGTACGTGCGGCTGTCGGACCTGATATCGAACTCTTAGTTGAGATGCATGGACGCTTCAACCCTGCTACCGCGATAGAAATCGCGCATGAACTGGAACCATTCAAGCCTTCCTGGGTGGAAGAGCCTGTGCCACCGGAAAATCTTGCCGCTCTCAAGAAGGCTTCTGACAAGATTTCTCTTCCGATTGCGACGGGTGAGCGTATTCATACGCGCTATGACTATCGCCAACTCTTTGAATTGCAGGCAGCCGATATCATTCAGCCCGATATCACGCACTTTGGTGGACTACTCGAAACGAAGAAACTGGCTTCGTGGGCCGAGGCGTACTACATGTTGGTGGCACCACACAATGTCGGCGGCCCAGTTTCAACGGCGGCGGCATTGCATCTCGCTGCAGGTACGCCCAACTTCAAGATACAAGAACACTTCAACGACTTCGCGGAAGAGTGGGTAAAAGCCGTCGCGCCAGGGAACCCGGAGGTCGTCGATGGCTATTTCACTCTGCCACAAGGACCAGGGCTAGGCATTAAGCTCAATGATGATATCCTACGTGAGCACCCACAACAAGCAATTTTTTTCAGCCCCTTTGCTGAGAACTGGCATCGCCGCCAAGCTCAACGCCAACCCTAATCTCTTACCACACGCCTTCCCACAACTGGCGCGTTGCCGCTTGCGGGTCATAGCTCACAATGCATTCGTTGGCGAACAGCATTGTGGCGCGTTGCTCTGCATCATAACGCGGCCAAGTTGGAAGTCCTGCTATTTGTGACACATCGCCGTTGTGTGCGAATGCAATCCACGCTGCATGCATGACGTTCGCAATGGACTGAGGTGCATTGGTGCCTGTGAGCATCGTGGTACCTGATTGCCCCAGGTTGTCGAAGGCAAATGGAATTTCGAGAGCGTGACATGCTCCCAAAACACCACCGTAGACAGGTGTAGGCCAGTCAAAACGGTACATCCATACGGAGGCCCCCTGCTTTGCCTGCTGCTCGGCAACACGGATAGCGGGAATACGGAATGTGCGATCAGTTAACAACGCTTCCCATGGTGTCGATAAGGGAGCTTCTTGCTGATGTGCTGTATAGATCGCTAAAATCTCTTCCGCTCTATCGCCAAACATTCTCGTCAACAGGTGCATATCCACGTTTTGTTGGTTTGGGTCAAATACCGTAAACAACTTCATCTCGTCGAGATTTGTCCCGGCAAGCACGTCAACCTCTGCTGCTGAACCATCGGCAATAGCGTCTATCGCACGCTTATGTAGCACAACTCCATCGACAACAGGACTGAAGGCACGCAACTGTACGGAACTTGCCAGTGTGCTTTGAGCAGCGAGAATCGCATCTACAGGGGTGGTGAGAAGTTTCGTGAAATCGTTGGGACTCAGTTCAAGTGCTGTCATAAAATTGTGGGCGGCTTCTGCTGCTGTGTGACTGCTATTTACACGATGTGCTGCACCACTTTGTAGGATAGCACGTTTGAACAATCCATGCGCGGCAGGTATAGCAAGCAATGCTCCAATACTCATAGCTCCGGCAGATTCGCCGAAGATAGTCACATTGTCAGGATCGCCACCAAAAGCGGCGATATTATCGCGCACCCATGTCAATGCTGCTATCTGGTCGAGCAGGCCATTATTGCCAGAACTTGCGTAGTCCTTACCAGCATATTCGGCGAGATACAGGAAGCCGAGCGCACCGAGCCGATAGTTAATGTTGACGACGACAACATCGCCATGCGTCGCGAGGGCCGTGCCATCGTACCACGGTGTCGAGCCGGAACCGGTCACAAAGCTGCCACCATGGACCCATACCATGACAGGACGTCGAGCATCATCAGCTCCTGGCGACCAGATGTTGAGCGTCAGGCAATCCTCACTCATTGGCTCGCGTAACGTTCCAAATGATCCCATTGATGGCTGTGGTGAGATCGCGCCAAATTGTGTAGCCTCGCGCACACCGCTCCACGTTACAGGCGGTTGTGGTGCTTGAAAGCGTAGTGGACCGATTGGTGGCTGAGCAAAAGGAATGCCTTTCCATACAGAGATAAGCCCGTTTTGTGTTCCCTGTACTTTACCATATTGTATTTCGACCGTAGATGCTATACTCATTGAGCGAACTCCTACCCGTGATAGTGTGTTTTACCAAAGTATACCACCGGAATGCTCGCTACAAAATGTGAGACCTCAACAACCATATATAATACGTGGTGCTTCTTGACGCTTAGCTAGTGCAGTGTTACGATAGTTGCACTATAAACCATGTTCAGGATGCGAGAGGAGGTGCAAGATGCACCACTATGTTGAAGAAAGTAATGAGTTGCTCCATAAACGCGGGTACCGCCTAACGCCACAACGCTACCTTGTGTTGAGTGTGATTCAGGATGCCGACGAACACATCAGCCTGGAGCAAATCGCTGAGCGTGTGCAGAGCATCAACCCTCGCGTCAGCCTCTCGACCATCTACCGCACTTTGGAACTCTTGAGCGAACTAGGTATCGTTCACGAAAATCACCTTCCTGGCAAACCATCACACTATGAAATTCCACGTGGCAACGCACATCACCACCTTGTTTGTCAGCGTTGCCATATTATGATTCATCTTGATGACGACCTCTTAGGTGATTTGCACGAACGCCTGCAAAAACAGCATCACTTCCATACTCTCTCATTGAGTTTGTTGGCTTCTGGCTACTGTGATGATTGTTGGCAATATATGCAGCGCGAGGCGCAAGAAACGTCTCAAAGCATGGACGAACGCTAGGAATCCTTGCCACTCTTTCATCAGGGCACTTGATAAGGCTATAATGGATGTAACAAAATTTTTGTCTCTAATCTCGACAAACTTTGACATGTTATGATGTGCTGAAAGAGAAAGGATATCTCTCGATGAGTCTCAATCTAGCAACGATGCTTGTTGAAACGAGCAAAAGCAAACCCGACCATACTGCACTCATTTTCGATGACTTCAAGATGACCTATCGCGAACTTCAAGAAGCCTCGAATCAATTCGCCAACGCTCTCACAAATGCTGGCATTAAACCAGGTCAAAAAGTGGCTCTTATGTTGCTCAACATTCCGCAATTTGTTGTCTGCTTTTATGGCATTGCGAAAGCGGGTGCGGTCGTCGTGCCGCTCAACGTCTTACTCAAAGCTCCTGAAGTCGCCTATCATTTGGAAGACAGTGATGCGGTGATGCTGATTGTCTGGGAAGGTTTCGCGACTGAAGCGGTAAGCGGCTATCAACAGACCGATACCTGTCACCATTTCGTGATTGTCAACTTGCCCGGCTCACAAGCGGTTCCCGATGTCGAAGGGGCAACATCTTTCAATAAGATGATGACGATTGCATCACTCGCGTACGAAATGGTGCCCACGATGCCTGATGATACCGCCGTCATCTTGTATACAAGTGGTACTACTGGTAGGCCAAAGGGTGCTGAATTAAGCCACTTCAATCTGTTCTTTAATGCTCGTACTTCTGCTGACTCGCTAGGAATCGACTGGCGCGATGACGATGTTGGTCTGGTGGCTCTCCCACTTTTTCACTCGTTCGGTATTAGTTCGGTGATGAATGTGTTGATAACGGTTGGTGCAACGTTGACGCTGATGGCACGTTTTGAGCCTGTCAAGGCGTTCGAGATTATTCAGCGTGACCATGTAACCACGTTTGCAGGCGTGCCTACCATGTATATCTACCTGCTCAACCATCCCGACCGCAAGCAATACGACCTGTTGAGCCTTCGTGTCTGTATCAGTGGTGGTGCTGCTAATCCTGTTGAGGTGTTGAGTGCCTGGAAAAAAGAATTTGGCGTGACCATTCTCGAAGGCTACGGTCTCTCGGAAACGTCGCCAACAGCCTCGTTCAACGTTTTATTCAAGCCAACGAAGGCCGGTACAGTTGGCCTACCCGTCTATGGTGTCGAGATGCGCGTCGTCGATGCGAACGACCAGGAAGTCCCTGTTGGTGAGGTAGGCGAGATTGTGATTCGCGGGCATAATGTGATGAAGGGCTACTACAAACAGCCTGAAGCAACGGCAGAGGCTATTCGTAATGGCTGGTTTCATAGCGGCGATATCGGCGTAATGGATGAAGATGGCTACTTCTCGATTGTTGATCGCAAGAAAGATATGATTATTCGTGGTGGCTTCAACGTCTATCCGCGCGAGATCGAGGAAGTGCTATACGAGCATCCAGAGATCGCAGAGGTTGCCGTGATTGGTGTGCCCGATGCGAAAATGGGCGAAGAGGTCAAGGCTATTGTTTATCTCAAACTAGGCGCAAAGGCCACTGCTGAAGATATTCAAGCGTTCTGTAAAGAGCGTGTCGCGGCCTACAAATATCCACGCACCATCGTCTTTATCGACACTCCGTTGCCAAAAAATGCAACAGGCAAAATCCTGAAACGCGAATTGCGAACGATGTAGGAGTAATATTATGCAGATAAAACAGGTGCTTGACGGTACCGTCAAGCACCTGTTTTATCTGCATTTATGGTCTCGTACCGTGACTGGGGCGTCCTAGTTGTTGTGGTAGGAGTGCATAGGCATCATGCACCCATTCGCAGAGCAGGGGGCGCGTCTCTCTTGGGTCTATAATCTCTTCAACGATAAAGCGTTCGGCGGTGCGAAACGGCGAACGAACGGCATCGAGACGTGTACGAATATCCTCAAATAAAGCTTTTGGGTCGTCACTAGCCTCTATCCCACCTTCAATGGGTAGAGAACCCCAATCAGCAGAGGGCCATGCGTAACGCTGCGTAAACTTGTGTCGGTTCGTCATGCCTGCACCACCAACCCCAAAGACGCGGCGGATAATCACTTCTGCAACCGGAATAGTTGCTTGATAGACCGCCGAAATCGCTCGCACACCATAGCGAATCGTGCCTCTTCGTTCTGCTTCACGCCCGATAGCTAACCCTGGCTGGTCGGTAAGCGTGACAATTGGTAAATGAAATGTCTGGCACAAGTCAACAAGCCGAATCATCGCATCCGCCCCCTCGACAGTGAGACCACCACCGCCCATATATGGGTCTGCCGCAATCACGCCAACTGGATGTCCATCAAGTCGAGCAAGGGCAGTAACGGTTGCGCGGCCATAACGAGCAAGCTCAAACACTGAATCTTCATCAAATATAGCTGCTAGAATGGGACGGATACGGTAGGGACGCCGTGTATTTCTGGGAATAGCTGTGAGTAGCGACTCGTCACGGCGTGTTGGAGTATCGCCAGAAGGTTGAACTGGTGGCAACTGAAATACATTTTGTGGCAGATACGACAAGAATTGACGCATCAAGGTGTAGGCTTCCTGCTCGCTTTGTACAACGACATCAACGGCTCCGCTATTGCGATGAATAGCGACTCCACCAAGCTCTTCTTTAGTCAAATCCTCGCCCATACCAGACTTCACAACGGGCGGTCCGGCGACGAACAATTGCGCGATTTTCTCAACCATCACCGAGAAATGCGAGGCTGCTAATCGCGCGGCCCCCAGACCCGCGACCGATCCTAAGCAAGCGGCAGTGACAGGTACAAGGCTAAGATTATCGACCACATAGTCCCAACCAGGATTAGCCGGAATATAGGTAAATCCATGTTGCTCAAGCATTTTCACGCTACCACCGCCACCCGTACCATCAACCAACCGCACAAGTGGTATTTGCAGACTATTCGCGAGTTGCTCCGAATAGACCTGTTTTCCTATAATCGCAGCATCGGCGGAGCCACCACGCACAGTAAAATCGTCGCCGCCCACAACGACTTTGCGGTTAGCGATGCGACCCGTCCCAAATACGAAATTTGCTGGTCGAAACGCCGCAAGTTGCCCTTTGTCGTCGTACTCTGCGTTTCCTGCAAGTGTCCCCGTTTCATGAAACGTATCAGGATCGAGCAGCATAGCGATGCGCTCTCGCACCGTTAAGCGGCCCTGTGTATGATGTTTCGCAATTTTTTCAGGCCCACCCATTGCCTGTGCCAACTGCTCTCGGCGGTGCAATTCATCGAGTTCTGGTTCCCATGCCATAGCGAATCCTCATCTTTATCTTCTAAAGAACAATTTCTCTGTATTGTACGACTTTGCAAAGGCTCTAGCGAAAATACATAACTTACCTATTGTATACTGTGCAAGCACAAGAGGATAGTTACTAGTGTAGAGGCGGCCAATATTTTGTAGATACATGCACAGCTTTTTTATATAATAATGAAGTCTATGAGTAACAACACGAGCAATATGTGTGGGCGTTGGTGAACCGCAGAAACTATTTTACTTACTTATAGTAAGGCGACATTTTGAGAATTTGTTGTCGCACAATCGGTGCAATCAATGGCATAATCAGACGCAACGGAGTGGGAGGAGTGGTAAACCGCGTGAGGTCGGCCATGATTTCGTTGAAACTGTGACGCTGATAATACAATAACTGTTCGCTTGCATAGGGTATCAAGCCAATCGGTACAATATTCTTCTGCAGTAGTTCGTGTTCACTTTATATCACCCAAAGAGCCTGTATACAAAAACCCCCCTTTGTATCCTATAAAAGATACTTGATTAAGAAGACGTCGCGGTACTGCACTCTTTACTAGCTATAGAAATGTACTCGATGAGAGCCATTTCATTGATTAAGATGCTCTAACCAATAGTGATGCGTCTTGGCGGTCACGGTGATGACGTTTTTAATCTCTTTTTCGAGGCGAAAATCTGGTCCAGCGGGCAAAAACAGTATTGTGCCTTCGCGTCTTACACAGATGTTTTCTACGATAATAGCACGCAATAGCCACTGTGCCATTTCTTCGCTCTGGCATTGTAGGCCAATCCAACCCAGTCGCTCACTGCGTAGTACAGGGAGACCGGTAACGAGACGCAGGCCACGCTCGATTTCTGTGAGTACGCTCTCGTATCCAGGTATATTCGCCCTCACTTCATCAGGTGGCACAGGTTCTAGTAAGGTATCACGATGTGGGGGGCCTCCTGCCAGCGCGAGATCACAAAAGCTCGTCCACATCTCGTTCCAGGCAACTTGCCCGTTTTCTGCATACTGCATTGGAGCCGTACCCATAGGAGCAGAACTTACCTTCTTACCACCCTGATAACGCGGCGGTAGAATGCTGGATAGGTTAGAGGGTGTCTCTTGCCTTTCAGTATTAGCAGAGCTAACCGGAGGAACATAGATGTTGCTGTCACGCCAGTTCAACTCTGCAATGGAGCCGCTTGTAATAGTGAAGGTTTCGGCGGGATCGCTCCAGGTAATGTACTCGCCTTCAGGCAATTCAGCAAAGACAGCCGCGCATACTAGACGTCCACCGATTCTTCGTTCCAGCACGTCGGTATGCACTCTTTTTGCGGTAGGATTCCCTTTTAGACTGACATCGATTTGATAGCCTCGAAGAGCCTTTGTAGTATAGATAATCAGTGCTCCAATGCCCTGCCCGATGTCCAGCACAACATGCTCGGTGTGAACCCGATTCTCATATTTCTCGATCATCAACTTTTCTCTCCTCTTAGTCGAACAAGCGAAGAAGCTCGGTAGTTTCAAACCACCGAGCCCCACTGAACCACCTTAACAATAGCAGCCGCTTACGCCCCTACTGGGTGTGGTATGCTTTGGTAGCCGCCGAATGGAACTCCCAGATACGGGAACGCTTTCTGATAACGGACACCATCTGGGATGTGCGGAGGCGAGAAATCGCTGACTGCGGACGCTGCCGCATCAGGTGTGTAGGTAGGATCGACCAACGGGATGGTGACGCCAGCCAACGCGCGTAACTCGACCGTTGTTGTATCGTCGAAGACTCGACGACCGTTTGGAAATCCCGCTAGATCACCACCTATTACTCCGAGAATATTTGGATTCTGCGTTGGTGGTATAGCCATGTTCAGTCGTATCAAGTCCGCAGGAGTACTACCTGTGAAATTCTGGAAGCCCTTAATGATTCCAGACGGTATACCTGTGAGCAAGATGGCTTCCAGGTCCACGCGGGGTTTAGTGTAGGCAGCTAAATGAGGGAAAACTCCTGGATAGAGGACTGGAAGTAGGCGTGCCACTTCGGGATGTGCATAGTACTGGACAAACTGTTTGTCATTCCTGGGATATTGTGAGTTCCAATAGTCCTTCTTGCCCAGAGGTATGATAACTTCATTAATCAATGGAATAGCAAGCCGCGAGACCTGTACCCATGGTCCATTTTCATCAACCTCCCCCTCGCCTTCAAGAACTATTGCCTTCCGTCGGCTTGCGGATGCATAGACGCCGATCACGGAGCGGGCATCACTCGGATTTGTAGGATTAGAGCCATCCCACGTCAGGAGTTTCTTGGGTATCTGGATCGCGATGGTGTGAACGTTGAGTCCCTGAGTATTATTGACTCCTGGTGCAGCCGGGCTGGGAATGAGATGCAGATTCTGAAACGGTCGAAGATCCAGGAGGTCAAAGACCGAACCGAGGTCTACATAGAAGCCTTCAGCTCGTTGCCCTGCGAAAACAACTTCGCCGCTCGCAAGTTCGTGAACAGCCATCGCTGCCAGACCTTCATAGTTGGGCGTGGAGCGTGGACCGATGTTGCAGGGAGGAGAAGCTAGATTGCGTGCTAGGACGGTGGATTTCCCGTGTCGGTCAACTTTTGTCACAGAATAGAACTGTGGCCTATTCCAGGTTGGGTCACTGATCGCAGTGATTTGACCAGTATTGTACAAGAAAGAGTTGGGATTGCGAGTTAGCGTGTTGAAACGAAACTGGTAGGTAATTTCGTCTTTCCCATCCCCGTTATTGTCGATGTGAATCTCATACAAGACATCATCGCCGAACTCAAAGAAATTTGGGCCACCAGATGGCTCCTCTAAGGGAACATAGTTGCTGATCAAGGTAACGGTATCTGGCTTATCTGGGCTGACAAACGCGTATGTATCGGTATTATCAGCTACCGGGTCTTTAGAAGTTCCAGGTGCTTCGCGATGTGATGACATTTGGTTTACCTCACAAAAATTTAGAATACATTTGCCTGAAGGCAAATGAAGTTAACTTATTGCACAGCATTTAAGAGTTCGCGTACAAGAGCAGGATTGTTGATAACAACCTCTCTGTCTCCTACCATTATACTGACTCTACCTTTACTTACGTCTTTCACATAAGCTGTTAGAGAGCCAGTCGTATTTGTGCCTGTGGTAGTGACTGCTGCCGCGTCAGCCTTCTTTTCGTGCTGTGTACCTATTATTGCAGCTACACCGCTAAGGGCTGCCACACCAGCAGAAGTTGCCCACAACATTGAGCGTCGTGTCATTTTCGCCATTGTAAGTTCCTTTCCTTCAAGGGGTTAGTCTCTCTTGCGAGAGGAATGAATACCGTTGATCTCTGTAAGTAATCATGATGTTTACGATTATGCGCCTTTCTTACGAATAAAGGAGGTGCATTGATTATCGTTCTATCTACGATTAGTATAGATCAGACAAGACAGGATTAGAAGTTCAAAGCAGTTGTGATTTGGTTAATTCTGAGTGTTTTTCTACTCATTATGCATACTCTTCTCGATGAAATGCTGTACTATTTGGAATAATATTTCAATTCAAGATAGTATTGTGAAGGAAGAGCGTTTGAGTATATGATGCTCAGGCTGGCGCTATGAAATTGTTAGACCCAACTTTACTTCTTATGCACTGTATGTTATATGTTCCCTACACATCTTACAATACGTTCCCTTTACCGTGTCGGATTACTTATACATAGGCTTGTATCATTTATTGAATACATATTTCAAAATATTGAAAGGCTGGCCTGCATGCACGAGGAAAAAAAGAAGATGCAAGGAGTCGTATTCGCCAATATTGCCGTTCTCTTTTTTGGGCTGGCAGGTGTTTTAGGAAAATTGAGTGTCCTTCCGGCACCACTGATCGTGCTTGGACGTGTAGTGTTCGCCAGTTTCGTTCTCTTTGGAGCTTGCTTTATACAACGTGTTCCGCTTCGCCCAAAACGGCGACATGATATAGTGCTATTGGTAGGACAGGGTGCGTTGCTAGCTGTACATTGGACCGCCTTTTTTCAATCCATCAATGTTTCTAATGTTGCGATTGGACTGCTCTCGTTCTCAATCTTTCCTCTTTTTACCGCTGCTTTAGAGCCACTCCTGCTCAAACAACGCCCACGTCGTATACAAATCGTCGCGGCTCTGTTGATACTCCCTGGTATTTATCTCCTGATGCCCTCGTTTACGCTACAAAATCGCACAACGCTTGGTGTCCTCTGGGGATTGCTAGCCGGTGCAACATTCGCGCTACTTTCAGTCGCTAATCGCTGGCTTGGCCGCAGCTATCCTAGCCTCACTATTAGCCTCTATCAAGATGGGGTAGCAGCTATTGTATTACTTCCGTCACTATTGCTTGTGCCCACAAGGGGACTTTGGACACTACACGAACTGTTTATCCTACTGATTTTAGGCGTTGTTTGTACCGCTCTTGCCCACACGCTTTTTATTGCCAGTCTGCGCTCTATCACCGCTCAGACCGCGAGCTTGTTGGCGAGCCTCGAACCTGTGTGGGGCATTCTTTTTGGTGTCGTGCTACTTGGTGATATTCCTACTCTTATAACCCTGATTGGCGGAGCGATTATTATATTTGCAACCATGTTGCCTGCTATTACAGAGCGGTTTTTCAACAAAAGTGCTGTGCAGTGAGGCTATCTATGAATACCTTGAGATTGACTTCCCAAACTTGGTCTAGTGGTATAGACGTATTGACAAGTATACGAAGCAAGGCATATAGTGAAGAGTGAGCTACAATCAATATTTTTAGTATTTGAAGGAGCCAACTCGTGACAGAAATTGCTCTCTCGACACAACAAACACTCATGTTACAAGAAATTCAAGAGCAACCAGCAGCACTACAGCGCACACTCGACAATACAAAAGATATGGCACGGCAGGTTGCATTGGAGGCACAAGGGCGAGGCGTAAGCATGGTACTGCTTGCTGCTCGTGGCACGTCCGATCATGCGGCTTTATATGCACAGTACCTGTTTCAATATTTGAATGGTATTCCGGTTGCGCTCGCCACTCCTTCGCTGTACACGCTGTACGGTGCCTCACTCCGTCTGGAGCAAACACTTGTTATCGGCATTTCTCAATCGGGTGAGTCGCCCGACATTGTGGAAGTGGTGGCTCAGGCACGTGCGGCAGGTGCACTTACGGTTGGCGTTACCAACCATGAGATGTCACTTTTAGCAAACACCGCCGAATATACGTTGCTCTGTCACGCCGGTCCTGAACGGAGCGTTGCCGCTACGAAGACATACACTACGACATGCCTTGTACTGGCGATGCTCTCCGCGTTTATGTTAGGTGGCGAGGCACTACAGGATGGTATTGAGCGCATCCCAGACATTGTTACAGCCGCTCTTGAAAGTGAAGCGCATATTGCACAGATAGCAGCACGCTATGTCTATGCTCGTGACTGTGTGGTCCTGGGACGAGCATTTCAGTACAGCACTGCTCGTGAAACAGCCCTCAAACTAGAGGAGACGTGTTACATTGTTGCGACGCCTTTCTCCACAGCCGACTTTCGCCACGGACCAGCCGCCTTGATCGAGCGTGGTTTGCCTGTTATTGTTTTCGCCCCACCAGGACGCACAAGTGCTGACTCACTCGCATTATTGCAGTGGCTACGAGAACGTGGTGCGGATAGTCTCGTAATTGCGGAAGAGGAGCAGGTACTAGCACTTGCGACAGTGCCGATTCAACTTACCTTACCCACAGTAATGAATGGCATTGTACACACAACAGGTGATGTATCAGGTGGAAAAGATACGAAAAAAGCCACCGCAACCAGCATCACAGAACTACTTGCGCCTTTTGCATATATTGTTCCAGGTCAACTCTTTGCACAACACCTTGCATTGCAAAAAGGCTTAAATCCCGATTCACCACGCAGTCTATCAAAAATCACTCGCACTCTGTAACGAGGAGGCTATATAATGTCTGACAAGCAAGCTATCGGTTTAGAACTTTTCTGGCAAGAGTCCTTCAAGGTGCTTGAGCGTATTCGCCATACGCAAGCTGAAGCAATTCGCCGAGCATCTCTACTCTCCGCCGATTGTATCGAGAAAAATGGTGTGATTCAAGTATATGGTACAGGCCATTCGCGTGCTATCGCGATGGAGCTAGCTGGTCGTGCAGGTGGGCTTGTGCCAATAAATAAGCTGGACCTGGAAGACCTTGCACTCTATGCGAACTGGTCTCTCGAACGTGTGCGGAGACCTGACATAGAGCGCGATCTTGAGGCAGGTAAAGCGATACTGGATTGCTATCATATCGAACCGCAAGACATATTCCTTATTGCCTCGAACTCAGGAACAAATGTTGCCATTGTCGAGGTCGCGCAACGTGTGAAGGCACACGGTCATCAGCTAGTCGTGATAACCTCGCTCGAACACACACAGCAAGCTGCATCTCGTCATCCGTCTGGCAAGAAGCTTTATGAACTTGCTGATATTGTAATAGACAACTGCGGACCCTTCGGCGATGCCTTACTCGATCTACCGCACGGAGGCAAAGCCTGCTCAGTCTCTTCGCTTGCCTCTGTCCTCATTGCACAAATGCTGACTGCTGAGACAATTCAGCATCTTATCGAGCGTGGCATAGAACCACCTGTTTTTGCGTCGTACAACGTTCCAGGTGGCATAGAGCAAGGCGAGAAGCTACTGAGGCGTTATGCTGGGCGTATAAGGTAGCCCAGCTTTATACTGCCTGTCCTTTCGCTTTTGCGTTCTTCATGGGACGTTCCACGCGTAAGCGTGGGTCTGCAATTTCGTCGATGCCGAAGTTGATGAGCGAGAGGCCCGCGCCAAGCACCGCGATACAGGCACCAGGGGGAACAAACCACCACCATAGGCCACCGCCTAACGCGCCTGCCTGCTGCGCCCAATATAGAATACTACCCCAACTAGGAATAGTGCCGTCACCAAGGCCGAGAAATTCCAGGGCGGCCCATGTGAGTACAACATAAATTGTGGTACTCACAAAGCCAGCGACAACCAGGCCAATCTCGTTAGGAAAAATCTCGAAGAAGATGATACGCCACGTATGTTCTCCACTTGCACGCGCCGCTGCAACGAACTCACGACTCCGCATCGATAGCGTTTGCGAACGCAATACACGCGCCTGCCACGCCCAGTTCGTGAATACAATCACCAGCGATATTGTCAAGGGGCCGCGCGGAAAGTAGGCGGCGAGTACGATAGCGAGCGGAAGCGCAGGTAGCACAAGGGAAACATTGGTGACTAATGTAAGCAAATCGTCTATCAAGCCACCGAAGTAGCCGCTTATCAGGCCGACTACAATCGAGAGGAGCGTAACGAGTATCCCCGTACCCAGCCCCCAGAATACGCTAGTTCGTGTGCCATAGACCAACTGACTGAAAATATCTTCACCTACAACCGTTGTCCCTAACAGGTGTGCTGGCGAAGGTGGAGCAATGAATAGATGAGAGGTAGCGTTCGGGTTGATCGTCATGAAGAATGGTCCAATTAGGCCGACGATGATAAAAAAACCAAGAATCGCGCTGCCCGCCGCCATCTTGCGATTGACCGTCATAGATTTCCACGTGGCGCGTAATACGTCCAGTACGCGTGATGACAATGGTTCGTTGGGAGCAATTGCGATAGGGGTAATGCTCATGGTGCGTGGTCCTTCTTGAAAGTTCATTGTTTAGAAACTCCTTTCCAGGCGTACCCTCGGATCAAGAAAGACATACAACACATCGGCCAGAAAGTTCGCTCCCAGCACGGCTAGTGTAATAATAAGGAAGATGCTTTGCACCATCGCGTAGTCTTGCTGATTGACGGCTTGCAAGAGTGCATAGCCGATACCAGGATAAGAAAACACCATCTCTGTGAGGAGTTGACCACCAACAATGGCACCAATGGCAATAGCAAAACCTGTGATATTTGGCAATACCGCATTACGGGCTGCATACCGCAACATGACACGACTCTCGGACAGCCCCTTCGCCTCCGCCATCAAGACATAATCCTCCGATAAAGTTGTTATCATCGAGTTACGCATTGTGAGCATCCAGCCCGCTAGCGAAGATATAATTAGCGTCAAGGCTGGTAAAAAGGCATGTTGAATAACACTACTGATATAGTCCAGCGTCCAGCCTGGGTCAATGTTCGCGGAGTCATAACCCCCGGATAGAGGAAACCAGCTTAGTAGATAGGAGAAGACATAAAGCGAAATCAGGGCGAGCCAGAAATAGGGGATGGCCGATAAAAAGTTCATCACAGGCGAGAGTATGGTGTCGAGCAACGTCCCACGCTTCCATGCCACGAGTATGCCAAGCAGACAACCGATAGCGAAACTGAGGACAACGGCGACTCCACCAAGCATTACCGACCAACCGATGTCTTGCCCGATAATTGAGAGAACGGGCGTGGGAAAATACTGAATCGAGTTACCTAAATTGCCGTGGAGCAGATTGCCGAGATACTTGAAATATTGCACCCATAGTGGATCGGGCGAATCCAGGCCGAACATTGCTGAAAGCGTCTGCTTCATCGCTGGTGTGACATAACCTTTTGTGGACATCTTGCCAACGATTGCCGCAACTGGATCGCCAGGAGCTAAGCGCGGAATGAAAAAGTCTAGAGTAACAGCTATCCAGACGGCAAATACGTAAAATGAAATGCGACGCAGCACATGACGCATACTCTGTCTCCTTCTGTTAGAATAGAAAAATACTTGTAACCAAGATTTATCAAAGAAGATGGAC
>JAABUU010001707.1_pt1 | contig 35129 bp, 35 predicted proteins | sample 5559301 | NCBI WGS metagenome assembly JAABUU01 (sample SAMN10711884, study PRJNA513360) | rock metagenome | isolation source: Antarctica rocks | place: Antarctica: Victoria Land, Richard Nunatak white
CGGGCGCTGGGGCGGGAGCGGGCGAAGGACACCACGCTGGACTATGGCGGGGAGGCGGACCCCGTGCGGCGGTATGCCGAGCGGCGCGGGCTGGACCCGTTGCGGCCGGAGAGCGCCATCGTGGTGCCGCGGCCAGGGCCGGAGGCGGCACGGGGGCCGGAGCAGGTGCCATCGGCGCCGCGGCCAGCTCCCAGGCCGGTGGCGTCCGCCGCGACGGGGCCGGCGCCCGGTGCCGGACTGGCGGAGGAGGTGGCGCAGGAGCGGGCGCGGTTCCGGGAGGGGTTCGAGGCGCACCGGCGGCAACAGGCGCAGCGGGCGGCGGACGAGGCAGGCGCGCGCGAGCTGGTGGGGCGGTGGGACCGGCTGCTGACCGGGTTCAGGGACGCCCTGCCGCGGCTGGACGCCGACCCGGCCTATGGCCCGGCGCGGGAGGCGCTGCTGGGGTTCGGGCAGGAGGTGCGGGGGCAGCCCGGGGCGGTGGGGGTGCTGCGCAAGCGCGGCGCGGCGTTCGGGATGGCGGAGCGGCCGATCCTGGCAGGGGTGCTGGCCGACGCGCGGCCGGGGCGGGTGGTGGGCGAGGTCGTGGAGGCGGCCGAGGTCGGGATGCGGGCGCGGCTGCAGGAGCAGGCGCAGCAGCGGGCGGCGCAGGAGGAAGCCCGCCGGCAGGAGCTGGCGCAACGTCCGCGTCCGAGCCAGCGGCAAGGCCCCAGCATGGGGATGTGACAGGCGGCGAGATGGGAGGCGGCGGTGGACGGCACGGCGGGGCAGGCGGACGAGGACCGGCTGTATGGGCTGGTGGAGATTGCCGACCGGCAGCAGGCTGCGGTGCAGGTGGCGTTGGAGGGGCTTGCGGCCGAGCGGGCGGCCTTGGCGCGGGAGCGGGAGGCGTTTGTCCGCCAGGTGCAGGCGTTGCAGGCCGGGGTTCAGGGCGCGGCGCGGGCCGCGGTGGCGGAGGGGCTGGCCGGGGCGGCGGTGGAGGGGGTGGCTGCGGTGCAGGCGGCGACGGGGCCGCTGCTGTCCCGGCTGGACAGGGTGGCGGAGCAGGCCGGACAGGCGGACGCGGCCTTACGGCGGGTGGTGGCATGGGCGAGCTGGCGCTTGCTGGGCTGGATGGCAGCGGCGGTGGCGGCATTGGTGCTGGTGGGGTGGCTGGCGAGCACGCTGGTGCTGTGGTGGGACACAGGCGCGATTGCGGCTGCGCGGGCGGAGAAGCGTCAGTTGCAGGCGGAGGTGGCGGAGATGCAGGCCAACCGGGACGAGTGGGCGCGTGCGGGGTTCCTGTCCAAGCTGACCCGGTGCGACCCCGGCAACCGGCCCTGCGTGCGGGTGGACGAGCGCGCGGGGGCGTTCGGGGATCGGAGCGACTACCGGGTGCTACTGGGGTACTAGGGGCAGCCGAGCTAGGTGTAGCGGCGCACAATGATGAACGGTCCGACGCGCAATCAAGTACGGTTTTCGACGCAGATTCGGGTTCTTGGCCAGCCGCGGCGGCGTGAACACCACACACGTCCTCATGGTCCCCCTGTTGAGACCAAGGCTGCACTTTGCAACATCAAAGCGACCTGCCCTTGCGGGCGCAGACGGGTGACAAGCTCTCTACCAATCCGACCGCGGATACCCCCGCGGGTCGCGAGCAGATCAAGGCGGCTATCTGGCGCACAGTAGCGCCCCAGCGCCGCCGACAAGCCGCCAACGAAGACAACTCGCGTCACCCCGTGCGCAGCTTCATGCTCCAGAAAGTAAGTTCGCATCACGGTTGATAGGGAGGCTGCCTGCAACTCATCACGGTTGAGCTGCCATTCGACGTACGTGCCCTCCGGCTGCCGCCAGCCGGACAGATAGCTCAACCATTGCCCGGCCGTGTCCCGCACGCCCATTGCGAAGTATCCGGGAGTTTGGCGGATGGCGGCCTCAAGCCTGATGCTATGCGCACGCGACACAGAATACATCGAAGCTCCGTGCAGCTCCTCCACGGCCTTTGCAGCGTCCTCCGGCAGCAGGTCCGGCACGAACACGACTCCAAGCTCACGTTCGGCCCTGCGCCGGAAATAGTAGTAGTTCCTGCGGCTGCGCGGCCGAAGCCGCGACAGAAAGCCCTCAAAGCCGCCTTCAAGCGAAAGATCCGTGCTGACGTCCGTTGTATGCCAGGCACAGTGGATCCGCGCTGTTTCCGGCGTGGTCGCTCTAGGTTCCGTAGCCCCGCGCATCGAGGCAAGGATCGTATGGACCCAGGGCAGCGCAAGCACGGCACTTGCAGCCGCCTCCAGCGCCGCCACGCGCTGGCCAGCAGCCGCGATAACCAACCCGTCACCGGACCGACTGCCGCCTTTAATGACGCCCGTTGGAACGCCGAACTTCTGTTTCCCGTACAGAAGGACAGCCGCCGCCGGCTGGTTGTCCTTTTCCAGCACGACGACCAATGGACTGTTCTGCCAGACTGCCATCCTACTCATGAACCAAAACATGTTCGTCGTCATGTCGGACGCCACGCCAAGAGACTGACGCAGCGACTCTACAACCGAGGCTGCACCTGCGACGCGCCGCCTTCCTACAAACACTTGGCAGCCAAACCGGTCGGGTCTCGATGAGCAGGTGTCGTCAAGCATGGAGAACAACTAATTGGCTCCTTCGTGCCCATTGTGGGTAGCCTGCAACGGGGGCGTTCGGGACGTTGGTGAAGCTTGTGGAAAGGCCGACCCGCAAATCCGGGGCAAACAGGGCCTGCAACTTGGCGGCTTCCATATCGTCGAGCACGAAGGTGTTGACGGGGTTGTTTCCCTGGCCGGGGCTAGGGATCAGGTTGAGCGGAAGCACGCCGGCAGAGAACGGCGCTGAGAATACCGTGCTGTTGTTCGCGCCCGCGCCATACACCTTGAGGGTGAGTCCAGTTAGGGTAATCAAGTTGTCGCTGCCTGGCTCCGCCGCATCCAGGAACAGGGTTAGGGCAGCAGCGCTTGAGATCCGGGCGTTGGAGAACGTCCGGAGCATGTTGGCCACGCCCGGGCAAGGTCCGATGGTGTTACCAGTGCAGCCGGCCAGCGTGACAGAGCCTGCCTCGAGGCTCGAGTTCCCTGGGCTCTGCAGCGACAGGATGATGTTCGAGGTGCCACCCCCTCCCGGGATCGCCAGATTGGGTCCCTGGATCAGGCTGGCCGACGCCGGCGCTGCGAAGGCGAGCAGTGCGCCGAGGGCGGCGACGGTTCCGAGTAGGACTTGCTCCATGTCAAGCCCCCCTGTGTTATGAAACGTTAAGAAACGTGCAAGCCAAATGCCAGCTGCTAAGCCGTTGATTGCTCAAAAGAAAAAACCGAAGTATCGCAGGCAGGCTTTCAGGCAGTAAAATTTTCCGACACTCACTGATAAAGCATAAGCTTCAAATAAATGCTTCGCACATCAACCATTAGTTGAGAACGCAAATGCGGTAAAACTAATTGGGTGGAAGGCCCAAGCCTGCGAAAACGTACGATAAGAAAGGAGAACACAGACAAAATTCCTGTGGTTTCGACCCAAAAGTGCCGATTCTATTCTGACACCGGTACGGATAGGCGGTTTATTGCGTGCGATCATGTAATGCAAGGCGGAATGGCCGCGATATCGCCGCCGAGGCCGATGTATTGCACGCGGCAATCGGGGGGTCTAACGCGGGGGGGTAACACTGCGTGCAATACCAGCGTCTCGGCCTATCTCATCTCGGCCGGGCCTTGCTGGATCAGAGGTTTGCTACAGCGCCTACCTCGACCCATAACATTGCGTGCAAGCCGCTACCGTATGTTTTCGCGCTGCTGGGCCTTCTGACCCATGACGCTTGAGGTGGTCCGCCCGTGGAAGCCACCACTGCACAGCTACGGCGAGCACGAGAACCGGCACGCCCAGGGTGGACACCCAGGTCATGACGAAGTCGATGGTTGCGGACCCGCCTGCTCATGAGTTGGTCCAGGTGGTCAGGGCTGCATCGAGTTCGGTCAAATGCACTCTCGGTTCCACTGCTACCGAACCCCCTGATTAGGCGCGGAAGGAGTTGAACCCCCGACCTCTGCCATGTAATGGCAGCGCTCTGCCACTGAGCTACACGCCTTCAGACGAGCCTAATGGGGGCATCGTCTGGAGTTGGGTAGGTTGTTACTGTTGCGAGGTCAAGCTGGTGAGGTGCCCTTCCATGCTCCGGCACAATTGCGCGTGTTCCATACACCAAAATTTCGTTGCGTTATGTTGTTCTAATAACGGCAGATATGGAAAACCAACTTCCTATTCCGTTTCGTCAAACGCTCGGACACTGTTGGCGAAGTCGGCCGCCCCGGTCCGTCGCCAGCCCAAATGTGGGACAAGGGGCCTGAAAGCTGGGTTAGAGCGGGCTTGCCGGGGTTAGCATCCCATGAACAAATAGCCAACACCGACTTCGCCAACAGTGTCCGCTCGTTCGACAAGACGCTAGGGCTGCTCGGGTCTGTGTTCCCGTCTGCTGCAAGCTGCACTCAGTGCTGGCGCGGGCGCGGGTGAGTTCTTAACCTTTCCAGGCACATCATGATGCAGAGCCGTCACGGTGCGGTGGTATGAGCAGGGCATGACGGCACTCGTCGATCAGGGTCTCGGGGTTTGGGGGCGTGCGGATGACCCGCAGGCGCAGGTGCGGCTACGCGACCGTGCGCTGGACAAGCTGCGCCAGGGCCTGTGCGTGTACGACGGTCAGCGGCGGCTGCTGCTCTTCAACCGTCGCTACGCGGAGATGTATGACCTCCGGCCCGAGGACCTGTGGATCGGCATGACCCTGGAGCAGGTCACGGACCTGCGCTACGCCGCCGGCACCGGCCCGGACATGCCGAAGACGGAGTATCTGGCCTGGCGCGACCTCATCCAGGTTTCAGACCGCATCGTGGAAACCGTCGTGACCCTGCGCAACGGTGACATGCACGAGATTCATCATGAGCCGACGGCGGATGGCGGCTATGTCGCCACCTTCGACGACATCACCGAGCGGCGCCGGGTCGAGCGGCGCATCCAGCACATGGCGCACCATGACGCCCTGACCGGCCTGTCCAACCGCGTGCTGTTCGCCGAGCAGCTGGCCGGCATGGTGGACAGGCTGGGCGACACGGCGGAGGTGGTGGCGGTGCTGTGCCTGGACCTGGACAGGTTCAAGGAAGTCAACGACACCCTGGGCCACCCGGTCGGAGACGAGCTGCTGCAGCAGGTGGCGGTGCGGCTGCGGTCCGAGGTGCGCCCAACCGACACCCTGTCACGGCTGGGCGGCGACGAGTTCGCGGTCATCCTGAACAGCTTGCGAGACCCTGGCGAGGCTGCAGGCTTCGCCGACCGGCTGATCCGCGCCCTCTCCGCTCCGTTCCAGTTGGCGGCCCAGGTGGTGACGATTGGGGTCAGCATCGGCATTGCCGTGTGCGATGGCGCCGCGGTCGCCGCAGGCGAGGCACGGCCGGACCCGAATGGCGTACTGCGCTGCGCGGACATGGCGCTGTATTGCGCGAAGGCGGAGGGGCGGAACAGCTACCGCTTCTTCCAGCACAGCATGAATACGCGGCTGCACCGCCGGCACTCGATGGAGCAGGACCTGCGGCGGGCGCTGGCAGAGGGCCAGTTCCTGCTGCACTACCAGCCGCAGTTTGACCTCTGCACAGGCCGGATGACGGGGGCTGAGGCGCTGCTGCGCTGGCGCCATCCGGACCAGGGCATGATCCCGCCCTCCGAGTTCATCCCGCTGTGCGAGGAGACCGGCCTGATCGTGCCGGTGGGCGAGTGGGTGATGCGGGCCGCGTGCGCACAGGCTGCGCGGTGGCCTGGGGTGCGGCTGGCGGTGAACCTGTCCCCGGTCCAGGTCCGGCGTCCGGGGCTGGTGGCGCTTGTGGCCGAGGTGCTGCGCGACACCGGGATGGCGGCAGGCTCGCTGGACCTGGAGATCACCGAGGGCACGCTGCTGCACGACACCGCGCATACGCTGGAAACCCTGGGCGGCATCCGTGCCCTGGGTGTGGGCATCGTGCTGGACGACTTCGGGACGGGCTACTCCAGCTTGGGCTACCTGCGGCGCTTTCCGTTCGACAAGCTGAAGATCGACCGCGGCTTCGTGGCGCACGTGGTGGAGGACGCGGGCGCTGCTGCCATCGTGCGGGCGGTGGCGACGCTCGGGCGGTCCTTGGGAATGCGGGTGACGGCGGAAGGGATCGAGACGGCGGTACAACTGGCCTGCCTTGACGAGCTTGGGTGTGACGAAGGGCAGGGCTACCTCTTGGGGCGGCCCATGGCGGGGGCGTGCTTGGCAAGTCTCCTGGCCGCACGTCACTCCTTCTCCCGACACCGAGTGAAGCTTCGGATCGTAGGCTGACCCTAGGGCTTGATCATGGCGTGCTTATGCTGCATCGCAGCAACGCAGAAGATGCATTATGCAAGCACTGCGGCCGTACACCGCAAACGTGTTGAATGTGGCACTCAGACCAGCTCTGGACGTTCACGCCGGCCTAACCTCATGTAAACCTATGGTTGCGTTGCCGGAAAGGTATAAGTGCGTTACGGATCAGCCTCCGTTATTAGCGGGTGCTTATCCTTATGGCCCTATGCAGTACTTATGTCCGGAACTAGAGAACTACGCAGCTTGACCGCGTTGCGCGGCGTGGCGGCCATGGCCGTCGTCATGCAGCACTTCTCAGCAACGGCACAGGAGCATTCAAGTGCCACCATCCCGTCCCTGGTGCCGCATGGCTATATCGCGGTGGACCTGTTCTTCGCCCTCAGCGGCTTCATCATGTCCTACACGTACTTGGAACTGTTCCGCCGGGATGGCACCAGGGCTTACGGCGGCTTCCTTATCAAGCGCGCGGCCCGCATCGCCCCGCTAAACTTGGCGGTCCTGGCGCTGTTCATGCTGGCCGGGGTGGCAAGTATAGCGCTGCTGGACCGGAACATCATCTTCGCAAGCCGCAACCTAGCGGCCGACCTGCCGGCCAATGCCTTGATGCTCCAAGGCTTGGGCATCGGGCAGAACCTCAATGGCCCGTCCTGGTCCATCAGCGTCGAGTTCGCGGCCTATCTCTGCTTCCCGGCGCTCGTCGCCGTGGCGTTCCACCGCCGGGCTGCCGTCGCAACTGGGGCGCTCCTGGCCTGCGTGGTGTTGCTATGCCTATTGGCGGCGCCGCAGCCGCGCCTGGGCATTGGTGCGGAAGGGGTTGGGCAAGGCTTGCTCCGCTGCTTCACCGAGTTCACCTTGGGGATGCTTGCCTATCGCCTGCTTAGATCAGGACGGATTGCGGCCTTGGGCCGGAACGGGACGGTCGCCGCCTTGGCCGCGTCCTGCGCCATGCTGATGCTGTTGCGGGTGGACCTGCCCACGGTCCTGATATTCCCCATGCTGATCGCCGCACTTGCGGCGAACGAGGAGGGGACACCCGGCGGCGGCCGGGCCGCACGCCTTCTGTCCCATCCCTGGCTGCACTTCCTCGGCGTCGTGTCGTTCTCGACCTATCTCCTGCACCAGCTCTTTCGGCCAACCGAATTGGCGCTGCTGCGCGCCATGCATCCCGAGCCCCTTGATCTGCCAGGCGCTCTTCTGTTCGCCTTGGCAGGGTCGTTCTCGGTGCTGCCTTTCGCCTGGCTTGCCTACCACGGCGTCGAACGGCCAGGTCGGACTTTCGTGCAGCGGGCTCTTGGGCGCAGGGCTACCCCGGCCATCAAGTCCCTAGTTGCAGGCTCCTCCTGACAAATGTGGCGGGCACCGACCGAACCTACCCCAGCATGGTGCGCGACTACGCCGAACAGTCCGGCGGCGATCTGGAGATGGACAGCATCATGGGCCAGGGCGCCTGCATCCGCATCGTACTGCCGCTCTCAAGGGGCAGCGCGGGGGCACATGGAGCGTCAAGTAAAATGCTGCACCGCAGCAACGCAGAATACGCTCTTATGGCATAGGGCGGTGCCCATGAAATAAATCGGGACGGTGCCAGCCGGCACCGCCCCTTGTCTACAATTCGAGCCCGACTTACCGGGCAAGAACGGTTGTTAGACCCAGCGGCGGCGCATCAGGCCGACGGTAGCCAGGCCGGCGCCGAGTAGCGCCATTGAAGCCGGCTCCGGCACAGAGGCCGGCGTCGTTGCCTGCACCTGCTCCTGCGCGCCCGACAGCAGGGAGAACTGGTATGTGCCGGGGTTCAGGGTGACGGAGAAGGCGAAGGGCGCGCTGGTGTTGGTGATATTGCCGTTGCCGGTGCCGCCCGTGGACGTGGTCGAGGTGTTAAGCGCGTCGGGCGAGTAAACCTGCGTCGTGAAGCCGGCGCCAGACACGGTGAAGCTGGCGTTCACCTGCGCGCTGGCAAACTCGCCCGTGTTCGTCGTAGTCGCGATCACGCTGTCGCTCGCGTTGAAGGCCAGCGTGAAAGTCTGTGTCCCCGTCGTGGTGACGACGACGTTGAAGCCGGTCGAGGTGCCGGCGGTCGAGGAGGCCGTGCCAGGGGTCGTGATGCGGCCCTCGGCCACGTCGTTGGCGCCCGTGCCGACGCCGGTCAGCAGGTTGCCGGTCAGCTGCGCGTCGCCGCGGGTGCCAAAGCTGTTCAGCAGGGCCTGGCCGTAGTTGTTCTCGCCCGGGAACGGGCCGGGACCGCTGGTTGCCTGTGCGACATCCGACCCTTGCGTCAGTGGGTTGTCCTGGTTGGCTGCCGCGGCGGCGTTGGAGGCAGGGGTGGCGCCAGGGTAGCCGGCACTATCGCGGGTCTGGACGTTGGCGCTGTTGATTGTGACACCCGAAGCAGTCAGGCCCGACAGCGACAGGGTGGTGAAGTTGATGTTGCCATAGGCATAGGCCGTCGCGTGGGCGTTGCTCGCGGTGGCGAGGAGCGCCAAGCCGGTCGTTGCGACGAGAAGGTGACGGAACGTGATCATTGGAAATCTCCGGGAAGCAGCAAGGATATGTGATTTTGTGCCGCTAAAAATGGAAAGCAAAAATCATGCCAAATCTTAGAAGGCTTTTACTTAGGAATGTTCTGACGCGTTTCGCGCGTGCGCCTGACAGGGTGTAAGTATCTCCGACTTCCCTAGGTCGAATATTGAGTTTCTCTCATACCAAAAGCAAAACCACAGTAGGTTTGTGCATAAAGGAACAAAAGAAATCCAAAGCAATACAAAAAATAAATCAAATCCGAGTTGTAGAAACAAATTGAGGCCAACGCAGCCAGTGCGGCAGCTTGTTCGCGCTACTGCTCCTTGCCGCCAGAGGAAATGTGTAAAGAGCAGTTTACACCTTCAGCTCGCTTTGGGGTTGCATGTTCGCTGATGTTGATGAGATGACTGAGCAAGGCAAGTTCCAGCACTTATGCTGCACCGCAGCAACGTCGAAGGTTCATTATGGAAAGGCGGGCGCAGTTAAAGGAAAGCAGCGGGGAAGTTGCGAGAGGCCGCACCGGGGCGCAGGGGCGTGGGGACTTGGCCGGGGGCAGTATCCAGGCCCGCCAGAAAGGCGCCGGACGGGTGCGAATGCTTGCTAGGTTCGTTGCGGAAAACAACGCATCAGGAGCCGTTCCCCTCCCCGGGGCTGCCTAGCCGGGCCAACAGCCCGGCCACGTTGCCCGCCAGCAACTCGCCCAGCGTGAAGGGGCACGCATCCGGCAGCGGGCGCGGCTCGCCGTTCGCGTCCGCCGCCTCCCGGGCCAGGCCCAGCGCCTTGGCGTAGAGCGCATCCAGCTCGATCCGCTGGCGCATGGACGGGGTGAAGCAGTCCTCCGCGTCGGCCAGGAACACCCCCGCCTCGCCGCGCCAGTGCATCGCAGCCGGGCTGTCCGGCCAGGCGTGCAGCTTGAGTAGGTGGATCAGCGCCTGACGCAGCAGGCTCCGGCACGCGCGCAACCCCGACAGCCCCACGTCCTCGACCTCCTCGATCACCCGGGGCCAGTCCACGGCATCGTTGACCCGCTCGCCCGCCGCGAGCCGGCGCAGCAGGGCTGCCTGGTGTTCGGCCCAGGCCAGGGCGTCGTGCTCGTACAAGCCATCCGGCATCAGAGCCTCCTACTTCGCCGCGGACCGCGGGCTGCCGTTCTTCAACGCGGCCAAGGTGTCCACCAAATCGAGCTGTAGCCGGTCCGGCGCGGCCTGGCCCTCGCGCCGGGTCTTGCGGCCGTCCCTCGTCCCGTCCAGCTCGCGGCCCGCGGCCATGCGCTCGGCCTGGTCCTTGGGCCGGAACCACAGTTCTACCGCCAGCACCTTGTTGCGCGGCCCCTGTTCCACCTTCCAGCCACAGGCGAAGTCAGCAAGCAGGTTCACCTCGGCACAGGCCGGCTCCACCACCTTGCGCCGGATGTCACCCCAATCCCGGTAGCGACCGGTTGGCACCCCCATGACCTCCCGCAACTCGTCCACCGTACCGCGCCAGCGCGGGTCGCGTCGGCCAACGAGCAGGGAGCCACGCTCGTACAGGGTGACGCTGTAGCGGCTCTCAAAGGCGAGCAGGGCGGCGCGGTTCATGGCGGCGTAGTGATCGCTGCCCTGCATGGCTCGGCGGGCTGGCTCGCTGAATTCCCACCACACGCGGGCCGTGTCGTCCTCCTCCAAATGCTCGATGCGGTAGGCCACCACGGGGGCGACCAGGGCGGCTTTGCGCCCGTCCGGGGCCACGGTGCCGATCCGTAGCAGGGTGCCTTGCAGCTCGTCGAAGGCGTCGCTCAGGCGGTCGTTCGAGTTGTGGCTGCCGCGCAGATCGCGCTTGAGAACGCTGTGCGGCCCTGGCTTCCAGGCGTCGCCGGCTGCTGTCTGAATTAGCAGGGCCAGCATTTTGCGGGCGGCGGTCGAAGGTGAGGACCCCTTGGCGAACCGTGCCTCGACCAGCTCTCCTGCCTTGACCACTTCGGTATTGGGCAGGGTGCGCGCGGCCTGGTGCGCTGCCCGCATGGTGCGGCCGACAGGTAGGCTTTCGGCTGGAGGGGGCTTAGCCATCCCGGTACACTAACCCCGACCTACGACTAGTTTCAAGGTCGTAAATCGGGCACCCCATTAGTCGGGGGTCCGCACCCCATTAGTCGGGGGTCCGCACCCCATTAGTCGGGGGTCCGCACCCCATTAGTCGGGGGTCGAGGTGTTTTTCAGAATGAAAACAAAAGCTTAAAAAGCCTGAATCCTTGAATCCTTAGAATCCTTGAATCCTTCGCGCGTACGCACGCAACCTCCCTGTGGATAACTCGTGCTGCCGACGCTCGGCTAAGTGCCACGGTGCTCACTATGGGCAAGGAGTGGGTCCTTGCCGTACTCGCCATGCTCGCGCCCGAAGGCGGTCGCTGCGCGTGGTTGCGCGCGGCTTCGGTCCCGGCGCCAAGGGGCGCCGTCCTTGCCCTCCGCTGCGCACCGCAGCCGCTGGACGGAGTCGGGACGAGGGACGTCCCGACCACTCGACTCTCGGCCTCCAGCCAGGGTCGAACAACGGGCTGACAAGTGAACACTAGGGAGGCAGGTGCGACTCGATGCAAGGAACGTAAGTGGGGCAGCAGGACGGGTTCGCGGGATATGTTGGACGACCGAGAGAACATATCGATATTTGAACAACTTGCAGCATAAGATTGTTTCCGGTAGTCAATACAGGAACCATCACCGAACACGGCGGGAACCATGCCGGAAATGACCTTAAGCGAGGCCGCAGCATGGGCCGGGAAGGGGCGTCCCGCGATCCTCAAGGCCCTACAGAAAGGCACGATTACCGGGAGGAAGGACGAGGGTGGGCAATGGCGCATCAACCCGGCAGAGCTGGCGAGGGTCTATAAGCCGGGAAACATGCAGGATGGTTCTAGCGTGGTTCCCGGTTCCACCTTGGACATAGCCGAGGCAATAGCTGGGAAGGATCGGGAACTAGGCTTGTTGCGGGAGATGCTGGCTGAGGTTAGGGACGAGCGGGACGACGTGCGGCAGGATCGAGACCGTTGGCGCGAACAGGCCGAGACGCAGACCCGACTTCTAACCCATCAGCAGCAGCAAACCGAGCTGGTAGCGCCACCAGCTCAAACCTTGGAAGCACCGTTGACACCAGCCCCACGAGGGTTGAGGGCGAAGCTGGCCGGATGGATTGGCGGCGGTAGCTAGGACCGGGACCACCCGTTAACCGTATCCTCAACCAACTCACCGACAGCTATGAGGTGGGCCAGACTGTTTGTGCGCTAGTTGAGGTTGAGCAGTTGCAGGATGGTGGCGATCACGGTGGCCTCCTCGCATAACGATGCGGTGCCGAGCAGGTAGTGGCCATCGGCGCTTTTTGGGATGCCAACGATGACGCTGCCGGCAGGCTCGACGGTGCCTAGTCCGCCAGCCTCGAACACCGGCAGCGCGTCCTCGACCAGGTCGAGGCTGAGCCACCCTGCCTTGGTCATGCCACCACCTACTTCGGCACCTTGATGGTACCGTCCTGGATGCCGGCGGCGATGCCAGTGAGCAGTTGAGCGTAGTGGCGCAGGTCGGGCAGGCGTTGGGCGAAACTGTCCATGCCGCTTGGCCCGGCGGTGTCCATGAGAGCCTTGAAGTCGGCCATGCGGTCGGCCATAGCGAGGAACAGGGCGGTGTCATTCAGGCCGGTGAGGCGCAGGTAGCGGACGCGGGTATCCAGCTCGCGGGCCAGGCGTCCTTTCTTCGCTTCGGTCATCCTAAGCCGCACCTTCCTGCCTATCCGCTTCGAAGGCGCGCAGGCCGCGGTGCCTCCATGCTGCGGCGAGCTGCTGAGGGGTGCGATTCTCCACGCCTTCCCGTCTGCCCCTGAGCTGATCGGCCAGCTCCATCATGGCGCCGAGCAGGGTGGCCCTGTCATCGTCGGTCAGCTCGACCAGCCCGGCCTTGTGGACGAGGCCGCCGAGTTCGATGAGCTGGCGTGTTCGTGCGCGTCGTTCCTGGACCCAATTGCGGGTGTCGTACCGGGCTTGGGCGCGTTCGAGGCGTGTCTGCATGACGGCCAGGCGGCTAAGCTGTGCCGTTGCCGCTTGCAGGTTGTGGAGCAGGGTCGCCGGAAGCGTCCTTCTTCCCCCGCTTGCCCCCTTGTTGAAAGACGGTCTGGCCTTGTTCGGTCCACCTCGCGACGGCCTCAGGTGACTTCTTGGACTGCTCGACGGCGGCCAGCAGCGCACCGGCAAGGGCTTCCATGGGGAGGGTGTCTGCGCCGGTGACCTGGACAAGTTCGCCGAGCTGGATGGTCTTCTGTGACTTGACCTTCTTGGCCTTGTCCATGAGGGCCTGGAGTTCGGCGTCGAAGTCCCGTGGTTTGCGGGCCATGGTATCCTCTTCCTCGTTGGCGTCAGGAGGCCAGTTCTGTAATCCGATCGCGTGCCTCTGCGACTGCCTTAGCTTTGGCATCCTCCCCCATTGCCAGACCCTCTGCACGTACGACTGAGACATCGGTGATGCCGATGAAGCCGAGGATGGCGCGAAGATAGTTTTCCTGGAAGTCGTAGGTCTTGAACGGCCCGTCGGAATAGACACCGCCGGATGCGAGGATAAGCACGGCCTTCTTGCCCGACAGCAGGCCCTTGGGTCCTTCTGGCGTGTACTGGAAGGTCCGCCCAGCCCGGACGACGTGATCGATCCACGCCTTGAGCTGCGACGGGATGGAGAAGTTGTACATGGGTGCGCTGATCGCCAGCAGGTCGGCGGCAGCCAGTTCGTCGATCAACTCGTCGGACAACTTCAAGGCTTGCGACTGTTCTGGGGTAAGCGCCTCCGGCTTGCCGAAGTATCCGCCGAGCAGGTCGATGCCGAGGTGCGGCATGTGGGTGGTCACCAGGTCACGGGTGACGACGGTATCACCTGAGTGGGTTCCCTGGTGGTGTGCGACGAAGGCTGCGGACAGGTCGCGGCTGACAGATGCATGGAGGTTGGGACTGCTTTGGATGTGCAGGAGACGGGCCATGGCTGAGTTCCGGCTTGTTTGGGACGAAGCGTTATCTCCGTTGCATGATCAAAGCAACCAGTGATACCGCTTGCGTCGGGCAAGGCGACAGCTAACAGTGTAACTACCTGACCATCCCATCATTTCTGTTGTGAAGTGAAACGGAGCATATCAGGAAATGCGCGCTTAAACATTGTGTTGCAATGTGCGCTCATCTGCTGCTAGCCTGCCAAGAAGACAGCACGAGACGCCCTGCCGCATGGCCCTTTACCACTTTTCGGCCAAGGTCATCCAGCGCTCACAGGGGCGCAGCGCAGTGGCGGCTGCGGCCTACCGCGCTGCGGAGGAGCTGCACGACAAGCTGCTGGACCAGGACCACGACTACACCGACAAGCAGCATGTGGTGCATAAGGAGATCATGCTGCCCGACGGTGCGCCGGCACGCTGGACGGACCGCGAGACGCTATGGAACGAGGTGGAAGCGGCGGAGCGACGCAAGGACGCGGTGCTGGCGCGTGACATCGAGATTAGCCTGCCATGCGAGCTGGGCCAGGCGGAGGCGGTCGCGCTGGTGCAGGAGTTCGTGCGCGAGCAGTTCGTGGCGCGTGGGATGGTGGCGGACCTGAACGTGCATTGGACCAAGGCGCGGGACGGCGGGGAGCAGCCGCACGCGCACGTCATGCTGACCATGCGGGGGATTGAGGGCGACGGGTTCGGGCTGAAGCAGCGTGTATGGAACGACAAGGCGCTGCTGCGGACGTGGCGGGAGCGCTGGGCGGAGGCGGCGAACGCGCGGCTGCATGAGCTGGGGCATGACGTGCGGATCGATCATCGCTCCTACGCTGCCCAGGGCATCGACTTGGAGCCGCAGCACAAGATCGGGCCGGCGGCGGCGCGGCGGGAAGAGCGGCAGAACCCGGAACCGCAGAACGCACAGGAGCTGCCGGCGCAGAACGCGGAGCGGCGGGTTGAGCACCGGGCGATAGCGCAGCGCAACGGGGAGCGGATCGCGGCTGACCCCCTAGTGGCGCTGGACGCGCTGACGCGGCAGCACTCGACGTTCAGCAAGCAGGACCTGGCGCGGTTCGTGGACCGGCACACGGACGGGGCGGAGCAGTTCGCGGTGGTGATGGCGCAGGTGGAGGCGGCGCCGGAGCTGGTGCGGTTAGGCCGGGACGGGCGGGGTCGTGAGCGGTTCAGCACGCGTGGAATGCTGGAGGCCGAGCAGCGCATGGAGCAGGCTGGTACGGTGCTGGCTGGGCATGGTGGGCATGGGGTGTTGCGGGCCGCGGCCCTGCTGGCGGTGCGTACGGCGGAGCGGGGTGGGCTGACGCTGGGCAACGAGCAGGCGGCGGCGCTGCTGCATGTGACGGGCGGGGCGGACCTGGCGCTGGTGGTGGGGTTCGCCGGCACGGGCAAGAGCGCGATGCTGGGGGTGGCACGGGTGGCGTGGGAGGCGGAGGGCTACCGGGTGCGCGGGGCGACGCTGTCCGGCATCGCGGCGGAGGGCCTGGAGGCGGGCAGCGGCATCAGCTCGCGCACGCTGGCGAGCCTGGAGTTCGGCTGGCGGGAGGAGCGGGACGCGCTGACCAACCGTGACGTGCTGGTAGTGGACGAGGCGGGGATGATCGGCTCGCGTCAGATGGAGCGGGTGCTGTCCGCGGCGTCGGCGGCCGGGGCGAAGGTGGTGCTGGTGGGCGACCCCGAGCAGCTGCAGGCCATTGAGGCCGGGGCGGCGTTCCGGGCGCTCTCGGAGCGGCACGGGGCGGTGGCGATCACGGCGGTGCGCCGGCAGCGCGAGGTGTGGCAGCGGGACGCAACACGCGAGCTGGCGACGGGGCGGACGGCGGAGGCGTTGGAGCGGTATGCCGGGGCGGGGATGGTGCAGGCGTCCGGCACGCGCGCTGCTGCGAAGGTGGCGCTGGTGGCGGGGTGGGACGCGGTGCGCCAGGAGAGTCCATCCAGCAGCCAGGTGATCCTGGCCTACACGCGGGACGACGTGCGGGACCTGAACGAGCTGGCGCGGGAGCGGATGCGGCTGGCGGGGGTGCTGCATGGGGCGGACCAGGTGGTGCAGACGGAGCGGGGCGAGCGCCTGTTCGCGGCGGGCGACCGGATCATGTTCGGGCGCAACGAGCGCGGGCTTGGGGGGCACCATGACCGGGCGCAGGGTGTAGCGGTGAAGAACGGCAGCTTGGGGACGGTGCTGGCGGTGGAGGCTGGAGGAGAGAGGTTGACGGTGCGGCTGGACGGAGCTGGCGGGCCTGGAGCCGGGTCCGGGGCTGGGCAGGAGGGAAGGAAGGGGTCGGACGCTGCCCCCGTGGTGACGTTCTACGTGCGGGATTACGGGCACCTCGATCACGGCTATGCGGCGACGGTGCACAAGGCGCAGGGGGTGACGGTGGACCGGGCGCACGTGCTGGCGACGCCGCACATGGACCGACACGCGGCTTATGTGGGCTTGACCCGGCACCGGGATGGGGTGGCGCTGCACTATGCGGCCGAGGACTTTGCCGACCTGGCGCGGCTGGCGCGGGCGCTGGGGCGGGAGCGGGCGAAGGACACCACGCTGGACTATGGCGGGGAGGCGGACCCCGTGCGGCGGTATGCCGAGCGGCGCGGGCTGGACCCGTTGCGGCCGGAGAGCGCCATCGTGGTGCAGCAGCCGGCACCGGAGCGTCCGGCGGAGCGGCAGCCGGCACCAGCAGAGCTGCCGCCCCGGCCGGCGCCAGACCCCGGGCTGGCGCAGGCGGTGGCCTTGGGCCGGGCGGGGTTCCGGGAACGGTTCGAGGCGCACCGGCGCCAGCAGGCGCAGGCGGCACAGGATCAGGCGGCGGCGCGCGACTTGGTGGGATCTTGGGAGCGGCTGCTGGGGGCCTACAACACGGCCTTGCCTGGGCTGGAGCGGGACCCGGCGCTGGGGGGCACGCGGGCTGAGCTGGTGCGGTTCGCCCGCGGGCTGGGGGAACAGCCTGGGGCGGTGCGGGTGCTGCGCGAGCAGGGCGAGGCGTTCGGGATGGCGGAGCGGCCCAACCTGGCGCGGATGCTGGCCGACCCGCAGCCGGAGCGGGTGGTGGCCGGGATCGTGGAGGCGGCCGAGGCTGGGATGCGGGTGCAGTTGCAGGAGCGTGCGGCGCAGCAGCAAGCCGCCCAGGAAGCCGCGCGGGAGGCGTCCCGCCGGCAGTCGGTGGCAAGCCAGCGGTCAGGCCCGAGCATGAGGATGTGACCCGGGGAAGGGTAGAGGAAGGAGGCGGCGGTGGACAGCATGACGGGGCAGGCGGATGAGGCCCGTCTGTATGGGCTGATGGAGATCGCCGAGCGGCAGCAGGCGGCGGTGCAGGTGGCGCTGGATGGGCTAGCGGCCGAGCGGGTGGCCCTGGCGCGGGAACGGGAGGCGCTGGCGCGCGGGGTGGCGGGCTTGCAGTCCGGCACGCAAGGGGCGGTGCGGGCAGCGGTAGCGGACAGCCTGGCCGGGGCAGCGACGGAGGGGGCCGCTGCGGTGCAGGCGGCGACGTGGCCCTTGCTGGATCGGGTGGCGGGGGTGACAGCCGAGGCCGGGCAGGCGGAGGCGGCGCTGCGGGGCGTGGTGGCCTGGGCGAGCTGGCGCTTGCTGGGCTGGATGGCGGCGGCGGTGGCGGCGCTGGTGCTGGGCGGGTGGCTGGCGAGTACGCTGGTGCTGTGGTGGGACACGGGGGCGATTGGCGCGGCACGGGTGGAGAAACGGCAGCTGCAGTTGGATGTAGCCGAACTGCGGGCGAGCCGGGACGAGTGGGTGAAGACCGGGGCGGTGGCGAAGCTGACCCGGTGCAACCCCGGCAACCGACCGTGCGTGCGGGTGGATGAACGCGCGGGGCCGTTCGAGAGTGAGGGTCATACCGACTACCGGGTGATCCAGGGCTACTAGCGGAGGTGTGCACAAAGCTACAGGTTTGTGCACACCTCAGGCAGGCCCGCAAACAGCCTGGAAATGCTGGGTGCGGCGAGGCCGGAAACAGAGGGGTTCGTACACAGCCCCATCCGGAGTGACAGCGGCCTAGCGCGCCGACTCAGCCGAGCGGCGCCGATGTGTGAGGATCACGCACGAATCTTTGCCATGGTCCGAGTTCGAGCTAAGCGCACTGTCACGGCCGCCGTGGTCAAGGCGGTGCTGTCACGCCAGCTCGACGACATGGAGCCGCGGCTGACCCGGCACGGCTACGACGTGCGTAGCATTGCTGACGAGTTCCGGGTCAAGCCGGCCGACGTGCGGCTGTTCCTGTAAGGCCAGCTTAACCGCACCCGCGAGCTGCCTGCGTGTTCGTAGCGTAGTTGATCATTATGGACCACCCTCTGGCGCCCGGCAAGACGGCGGTGGCGCGGCCGATGTCCCAGCCCACGCCGGTGATGAGGACGGTTCTCATGCGACCATCCTCGTTGGCAGCATCGGAGTGAATGGCTCACACAGAGCTGGATACCGATTCGATCCCGCTCTGCTTCGGCGTACCATATCCAAAATTTCGATGGCAGCTGTTGGGACATGGGTGCCCGGGCCGTAAACCTGCAGAACTCCTGCCGTTTGAAGCAGTTCGTGATCGTCCGCCGGGATTACGCCACCGCAGAATACGGGGATATGACCGGTCCCTTCCTGTCTCATTGCGTCCATAAATGCTGGCACGAGCTGACGATGGGCTCCACTGAGAATTGAAAGGCCAACCGCATCGAAGTCACCTTCTGCCACTTGGTGTGCTGCCGCCTGAGGCGTTTGGAAGAGAGAGCCGACCTGAACTTCAAAACCAAAGTCACTGAATGCAGAAGCGATCACCTTTGCACCCCGATCGTGGCCGTCTTGGCCCAGTTTCACAATCATTATGCGCGGTGGGTTCCCTGTCATTTCCCCAAAACATTTGACTGCGTCAGTGGCCGCATGCACCGCCTCGGGGTCATCGGAACTTTCGGTGTAAGCCCCCTTAACTAAACGAACTTCTGCTACGTGGCGGGTGAAAACACGTTCGAGCGTCTCGGAAACTTCGCCGACCGTGGCTCGTGTCCGGACAGCGTCGATGGTAAGTGCTAGTAGATTCCCCTTACCCGAGGCAGCACCACGGGCTAGTGCGTCGAGCGCTGATGTCACCGCTTTCGTACAGCGTGACGCCCGCAGGACGCGCAAGCGCTCGATCTGGCGAGCGCGCACCTGATCATTATCGATCTTACGCTTTTCAACGGAGTCGTCCACATCAGTCTTATACTTGTTCACCCCGACGACAACATCAGCCCCGCTGTCGATCCGAGCTTGACGTCGAGCGGCCGCCTCCTCGATGAGCAGCTTCGGCATCCCGGAAACGACAGCTTGGGTCATCCCACCTAGACCTTTCATCTCCGCAATGAGCTTACGTGCCTTGTCTGCCAGACTGGCTGTGAGAGATTCGACATAATAGCTTCCACCCATCGGGTCGATAACTGATGCGATGTTAGTCTCTTCCGCCAGAATGAGCTGAGTGTTGCGTGCGACTCGCGCAGAGAAATCGGTGGGCAAAGCCAAGGCTTCGTCAAATGCATTAGTGTGCAACGACTGGGTGCCACCCAGAACTGCTGCGAGGGCTTCGATGGTAGTGCGCACAATGTTATTGTACGGCTCTCGCGCAGTAAGACTGACGCCCGAAGTCTGACAATGCGTACGGAGAGCCATGCTCTCGGGCCTCTGCGGCGAGAACTCAGACATTAACTCGGCCCACAACAGGCGGGCGGCTCTGAGCTTGGCCACTTCAAAGAAGAAGTCCATCCCCACCGCAAAAAAGAAGCTTAGGCGAGGGGCAAAGTCGTCGATCTTCAAGCCGCGTGAAAGCGCCGCTTGGACGTATTCGACACCATTGGCCAGTGTGAATGCTAGTTCCTGTGTCGCAGTCGCTCCGGCCTCGTGCATGTGATAACCAGAAATCGACATAGAGTTGAAGCGAGGCATGGATTGTGCCGTGTATTCGATGATGTCCGACGTTATGCGCATAGATGGCGCAGGCGGGTAAATATACGTATTCCGGACCATAAACTCCTTCAGGATATCATTCTGGATTGTGCCGGAGAGCTGGTCGAGTCTCACCCCTTGCTCTAAACCAGCAACTATGTAACTTGCCAAGATTGGAAGCACGGCCCCGTTCATCGTCATTGATACACTTACACGGTCGAGCGAGATATCTCTGAAGAGCTCCTTCATGTCTTCGACACTATCGATGGCGACGCCGACGTTGCCTACGTCAGCTACTACCAGTGGATGGTCGCTGTCATAGCCTCGATGAGTTGCAAGATCAAAGGCCACCGACAGTCCGTTTTGCCCAGCGGCGAGGTTTTTCTTGAAAAAAGCATTCGACTCCTCAGCTGTAGAAAATCCTCCATATTGGCGCAATGTCCAAGGTCTGTTGGCATACATCGTCGCTCGTGGGCCACGGATAAATGGAAAAACCCCAGGGTAGGTGTGCAGCAACTCGTTTTCGGGAAGGTCATTCTTTGTGTAAAGCAGCTTTCTCGGGATACCGTCGGCGGTAACGCGCCCCAGAGTTTCTGGCGCTTCGCCTTTAAGTTCTTTCTGGGCTGCAGCACGCCACTTTTCGACGTCGCTTTGACATGCATCCATCACTAACCTCCAATATGACAAGCAGAGTTGAAACCTGCGGAGTTGGACCAGAGCAAAACGTTTGATTTCCCCACACTTACTGGCAATCTTCGTAGGCGTGGCTGGCAGACGTATTGAAGCCGCTCGGTCTACGTCCTTTACTGATTTCTTTGGGGGTTCGATCTATCGACATCCCGGCAATTGCGAGCAACACCAACGCCGCCCCACATAGCTGGATTAAAGACAGCACTTCGCCCAGAACCAGCCAGGAGACAACCGCTGCAACGGTTGGCTGGATCAGAAGGGTGAGCGAAGCTACTGAAACCGGGAAACTACGCAGAGCGACCGTTATAAGGCCCTGCCCGGCGATCTGCCCCAAAAAGGTGAGGGCGACAACCAGGACCCAAGTCTTCAAGTCGTCCGGAAGGGGAGCTCCGACGTATATGAAGATCGGCGCGATCAGCACGGTACTCCCAGCCGTGACCCAAGCCATGATGTGCGCTGGCGAAGCTCCATACGCCCTCAAGTTCCGAACACTAATTAGATACCCTGCGTAGCACCCAGCGGCCGCCAGGCCAAGTAAAACACCGCCGGTCTCTTCAAAAGATGCTTTAGGTATACCCACCAGAAGCAGAATTCCACCGAGCGCAATGGACAGAGTTTTCCAGAAACGGCTGGTCGGCACGTCAGTGAACCCAGCCATACCGAACAGACCCACAAAGAATGGGGCACAGTTAGTGAGCAGAGTCGCAACAGCTACATCCGTCATTCGGATGGAGAGATGCATAGCCGTCAAATCTGCTGCGAAAAAGGCAACTGCAAAAAAAATGAGTGCGAATGGCGGCCTCTTGGACTCCAGCTTCGGCGCTGCGGTCCGCTTCTGTACTAAAGCCCAAGCAGCAAATATAGGAGCTGCCAGCAAGACACGGTAAAACGCTGATGCTTCGGCGGGCAGTTCGATAGCTTTGACAATGACGGGAGCGACTCCGAGACAAAGACCGCCACCAAAGAGCGCAGAAAGTGCGATCACTCGCCGGTCAGGGCGAAATTCCTCCTGAGAAGAACAGTTACGCGACATGACTCATCTCCTTTGCACAATCGAAGTCTGGTACGTGCAGGCTTTCTCTGCCAGGCGTGCGAGAAACTTCTCACGACTCACAATGGCTCTGGAGTGCTTGCCGCTAAGAATCGTACTCAGTGGATCGAAAGCACTTACATCAAAAGTAAGTATTGCTCCTTGCATATCGACAAGTTCCGCTTCAATTTGGACGATCCAGTTTGGCGGTGTCGGAGCGAGATGCCGTATGTCATGCCCGTAACCGAGGGTCATCTGATCTTCCTGTAGACATCCATCTATCGCACGCATGCACGCCAACTCGCTAAGCCATAGAAGGATAGGAGTAGCTAACACCTCCACATCATTCTGCCAATTCGTGGCAAGATCCGCGTGGGTCACCTCATGGCTGAGGATACCTTTTAGGCCCCTCTTAATATGCACTTTTACCTCCTATAACCCATATAGTTCGCGCCCAGTCTGGGTGAGGGCGGCACCCAACCGATGAACAATAGCGTCCAAGACGTCTTCCGAAATATTAAGGGGAGGTGCAATAATTACGGCGTCACCACCAAGCTTGTCAGCAAAACCGGAAGACGGATAGATGATTAGACCCAACTCGAAGGCGTTTGCGACCAATCGCTCTGCGGCCATGAGTTGAGCTGGAAACGGATCGTAGGTGATCGGATTGCTCACGAGTTCGAGACCCCAGAGCATCCCTGTCCCCCGAACATCGCCAACAATGGCGTGATCGGTTGCCAACTCTTCAAGGCGCGTCTGTAGCAGACGGCCCATGGACTCGGCCCTGGCGGGCAGGTTCTCCGCAACCAGAATGTCAAGAACGGCGTTCGCCGCCGCTGCTGCAACAGGGTGGTTGGAGTGCGTGTGACCGAGTGAGTATCGCGCTGATCCAAAGCGAATAGCTTCGTACACCTGCTTGGAAAGCAGGATGCCGGATATCGGAAGGTAACCCGCGTTCAGCCCTTTACCCAAGCACACGATGTCTGCAGAGACATCTGCGTGCTGCATTGCGAGCCACTTTCCAGTCCGCCCCAACCCGGTTAAGACCTCGTCCGCAATCAACAATACGTCATGCCGATCGCATATGTCACGCACCTTTTCCAAATAACCCTTTGGAGGAAGGATTGCTGCCCCTGAAGCGCCTGTGATGGGTTCGATTATTATGGCAGCGATGCTCTCAGCCCCATTTTGTACTATCTGCCGCTCTATCTCTTGCACGCATTGCAGCTTGCAGGAAACGGGATTGTTGCCCATAGGACACCGGAAACAATACGGCGTAGGCAACGTCGGCTCTCCGAAAAGCGGACCTGCATCCCGCCGACGCGGCCAGTGTCCCGACAATGCCAGAGAGCCGGCGGTTGAACCATGGTAGCTCAGCCTGCGGCTGAGCACCTTGACCTTTTCCGGGCGACCTCTCTCGCGCCAGAACTGGAGCGCGGTACGTGTTGCCGCCTCTACAGCCTCCGAACCACTGTTTACGAAGAATGCCGCCTCGTAACCTAAGCCGCTGCAGAGCCTCTGCGCCAACCGTTCTGCCGGATCGTTCGCAAACTGTGTGCGATACGCGAAGCTACACGCCTGCGCTTGCTCCGCGATGGCTTGCACAACGTGTGGATGCCCGTGGCCGATCGTGCACGCGATCGCTCCTGATGCAGCGTCCAGCCACTCGCTTCCATCGTCGCCGTAGACGTAGGCTCCTTGTGCCCGGTGTGCCTTCGGGTAATCTCGGCTCAAGTTTGGCTTCAAAAGAGTCAAAGCTTCCTCCTAATGCCAGCGGTACAAAGCCGCTCCGGCCGTGAAGCCAGCTCCGGCTGCCGCGAACATGATCAAATTATTCGGCTTGACGTCCCCACTCTCCACCGTTTCGTGAAGTAGTATAGGTATTGTTGCCCCGGCTGTGTTGGCGTACCTATCCATGTTGGTTCTGAACCTCTCGAACGGCATTCCCGAGCGCTCTGCGAGTTCGCGCAGCAGTGTTATAGATGGCTGGTGAGGTATCACTATGTCTATGTCATTGGGAGCAACATGATTTCGCTCCATCACGGCCTTCATGCAGCGTGGAACTGCCGATACGGCAGCTACACGGACTCCACCTGCTTGCATGGTGAAGGTCCGCTCACCTGGCATGACGGTGAAAACGTCCGACCCAGTGCCGTCGCTGAACAGCTCGGCATCAAAGAAAGAGTTTTCGTGCGTTGTGCGCTCGAGCAATACGGCACCCGCGCCATCTCCAAAGAACACGCAATCCTTGCGGCTCCAGTCTGTTATACGGGAAAATGTGTCGGCACCGACGACCATAGCCCGCTTCACCCGTCCTGCTTCTATGAACGACGCTGCGGTCGTTAAAGCGAACAGGAAGCCGCTGCAAACTGCTGAAACGTCGAACGCGACGGCGTTCGATAACCCAGCCTTGGCCTGGGTTAGACAGGCCGTAGCTGGCGCTTGACGGTCGGGTGTGGCAGTGGCGACGATGAGGAGGTCAATACTGTCTGAGTTTACACCCGCTTGCCGCAGCGTAGATTGTATCGCAGCCGCTGCAAGATCGGACGTGAAAACACCGTCCTCGGCGATATGGCGCTGACGAATACCGAGTTTCTCGGCGACCCACTCTTCGTCCACGGACGGATTTCGCGTAAGCCGCAATTCCCGATTCCCGAGAATCCTCTCTGGAACAGCGATTCCGGTCCCGATGATCCGGAGCAAGCTTTCATGCTTTGTCATTGGTTCTACCCCAATTTAAATCGGTCGTCTCCACCGAGAGTGCTTGGTGCCTCAAGGCAACCGGATAAGCAATCACTCTGCAGCCACAGCGAGTGGTGACGCCACCGGCTTCTTATTGAGTCTCCGAAGCTGATTAAATATGTTGATGCGTTGGATGTCGCTCGTGCCTCCGGCGATACGCATGCCCACGGCATCACGGAGCTGTCGGCTGAGGTCGTTGTTCATGAAACCAAGGTGTCCATGCAATTGGACGAGATGCTCCGCAGAGGCGAGGAGGTGTTCGCCCGCTAAGAATTTTGCTATCGAGCATGCAATCGACGCGTCCTCAGTCTTGCTTTCGATCTTCCCGAACGCCGCGTAAGTTGCGAATCGGCAAACTGTCGCTGCTATCTTCATATCGGTGATGCGGCCCTGAACGTATTGGTGGTCGGCAAGCGGTCGATTGAAAGCCCAGCGACTCTCAACCCTGGACATCGCTTTTTTGATCATTCCCTCGATCAGGCCGGAAGCGATCACACCATACAAGGCGCGCTCAAAAGAAATGATGTCGTACAATATGCGTAGTCCGTCGCCCGGTGCCCCAATGATGTTGTTGAGTCGGAGCGGAACCTCGTCCAAAATTAAATCAGCCGTTGGGCTCGTACGAATGCCGAGGTTGTCCTCACTTCTCCCCAAAGATACACCAGGCGTGTCCAAATCAACAAAGAACAAAGTTATGTCGCGTTTTTCGCCCAACGACGGAATACGTCCGGCAATCATGCCGAACGCCGCCACCGGCGCGTTGGTGATGTGCGACTTGCGGCCTGACAGCTGCCATCCGGCCTCGTCTTCCCTAGCGGCGACTCTCATACGGGCGAGATCGGAACCACCCGTGTCTTCAGTCATGGCGGTTATACCAATTTCGCCGGACATGAGACGATCCAGCCAGCGTCGCTGCTGCTCCGGTGTACCTTCGTCAAGAAGAATCCGTAGCGCGCCAACGTGGCCAAGCATGGTGATCATGAAGCCGAGATCCTCGGCGGTGGAAGCAACACCTTCGATGGCTGCTACGCAGTCCAACCAGCTGCCACCAACGCCGCCGAGCCGTGTCGGCACCGGCAAACGCCAAATACCGGCGTGACTGATCTTCTGCCAATTCTCAGTATCAAGACGGCAAATTTTGTCGTTCTCAGGAGCTGAAAGCGCTACAGGACGACCCAGTTCGGAGAACTGGCCATAAAGGTCTTGCTGGCGCTCGTTGAATGAGAGTTGCATAATTCAGCCTTCATTGCGCTTCGATGCACTTTCATAGCTCTATCCCGCGACAAAGTTGAACGAGTTGTATAAATCAGGGACATGAGCGCCGCTAATGGAGATGTGTCCCCGGATTGGTCATCTCCGACCTGTATGAAGGTCCCAAGACCCCAAGGCCGCGGCCAGCCGCGTGCTTGGCGCCATTGGCGTAGAGCTTCACGTACTGCGGCGGGATCAGGCGCACGGTATGGCCGAGCCGGACCAGTCTCTACGCCTAGTGGTGGACGTTGGAGCACGCCTCTATGCCGACAACGCCGCCCGTTCTCCGCGCGACAGCCCGCGCCGGAGTATGGCGTTGCCGGAGCATGGCGCGACTGGACACATCGACGCCATGCATTCGGCAGACGGACTTGGTGAGGTCAAGGCCGATCGTGGCAAGAGATATGGCGAGGCTCTCTTAAAACCATGGTAGAGTTGCACGCTCCCACATCCGGATCTCGAACGGAGGCGATCCACGGCTGCTGTCGCCTCGACGCAGCCATGATTAGGCCAAATACTAGCTTCCACCATGGCCTAAAGCTGAGCCAGTTGATTTGGCAAGCCAGAGTTGATGGTTCGTACAGTGGTAGCGGTGACCATCGGTGATGGTCTTGCCGTTAAGTTGCCTGGTGTGGCCGCTTGACGCTCAACCTCAGCCAGCCCACAGCTAGGCGTTGGAAGATAGCGCTCTTATACCACTTTTTGAGGCATGATCCTAATGGGACTGATCAACATCGATATTGATCTTCTTAGGACGTTTATCGCTATTAATGAGACGGGAAGTTTTACCCAGGCTGGTGAGCGCCTATTCCGCACACAATCGGCGATTAGCCTCCAAATGAAGCGTTTGGAGCAGCTGGTAGGGCAGCCGGTGTGCGAGCGTGGGAAAGAGATTAAACTTACCCCCGCTGGGGAGGTCATCCGACACTATGCGACTCAGATACTTAGGCTTAATGACTCCCTTCTGCGCGATATTGCACAGCCGGAAGCGCCTAGTGTTATTCGCGTAGGAACGCCTGACGACTATGCTCAGTTCATCTTACCGAGTCTGGTCAGTAGCTTCTCCCGTACCAACCACAACGTGGAGCTACAAGTAGTTTCAGATCTTTCCAAGAATCTCGTTCTTATGGCAGATAAGGAGGAGTTGGACATTGCTCTGGTGACTTGGGCTCCGGACATCCTGGGGGCCAACGATGTCACAAAAGGATTTAGGTGGACGGAGGAACTCAGCTGGGTGACCGCTCCCGAAGCCAGTGCATCGCTCAGAGAGCCTGTGCCCCTCGCTGTGTCGCCGCAAGGCTGCCATATCCGTGAACTGGGGATTGGGGCGCTAAACGCCGCTGGTCGTCGCTGGAGGGTTGCTGTTACCTCGAATCAGTTTGGTCCGTTACGCGCTGCGATATTAGCCGGTGAAGCAGTCGGCATCCTACCGACTCGTGCGATTCCCCCCGATCTCAGCCGTGTTGGTGACGAAAGCAGCTTGCCTCCGCTTCCACGCGCAGAACTTGCCGTCAAACTGAGCCAGCATGCTTCTATACATGCCCACCGCTTAGTAGAATTCGTCGCGGAAACGCTCGGCGTTCCTTGGGTTAAGTCTTTCTAATCTTCAGTGTGTAGCTGTAGGCCGACTGGGGGTGACGGCAGCTTAACCGCATGTAACACCGCCTCGCCCCGCTTCTACTGCGTGGGCTGGCTTGTTGCGGAACCGGTGCCGGTGCTCCCGATCCCACAGTGGGCAGGATCACTTTCGCCTTCTACGCCGCTGCGGCTCCGCTCGCAGTCTGGCCGCGACGCAATACTAGCGCCGCCTCACGCAGCTCCTTGCTTGACTGTCCGCATGCCCAATCCAAGGATTGACTTGATATCGCCGCCGTAGACCGTGGGGAGCGCTTCGCAACGGAGCCTCGTTCACCTGTATTACCAAAACATACCCTAGCTGCACAGGCATACGAGACATGTGTATCAGTGTGGGCGCGGAACCCAGGGGAATTAGCCTTTTCAACGTTCTGTCGCGCTGATCAGCTCCGAAACCCACCGCCGATTCACAGTTCAGGACAGAATGCGCCCATGCTGCACCGCAGCAACGCCGAAGATGCATTATGGAAAGCGGCGGGAAGTCCTGCCAAAGTTCCCGGGCAGTTGCGAAGGCGTCGCGGCGGGCCGGGCGGCGCGGGGACTTGGCCAGGGGTAGTATTCGGACCCGCCGGGAGATGCCCAGGCGGGCGCGATGACTTGCTAAGGTCGTTGCGGCTGGCGTGTAGATCGGGCTTCTGGATGCGGTGCCGATGCCTATCGTCGTGGCATGGACCATGACAACGATACCCCCCGCCCTGCCCCCGCTGGCTGGCTGGAAGCCTTGGAGCGGAGCGAGGCCGACGTGGCGGCCGGCCGCACCGTGCCGCTTGAGCCGGTCCTGGAGCGAATGCGGGACAGCATCAAGCGCATGAAGGCGCGGCGGGCCGCGCGGGGTGCTGAGGCTGCCGGCCAGGCGTGATCCGTCTCAGCTCGGACACGGAGGGGCATCTTGATGCGCTGTCAGCCTACTAGGCCCAGTCATCTCATAGCTGCCAAAACGGCCATCCTCATTTTGTTGCGCAAACCTTCGTTTGCACGACATAGATGACTTCCAACACGAACAATGGCTTGCGTGTCGCACTATGCTGTTGCCCATGAGAACCTCATTGCAACCGAATTATGCGACATGTTTGTCGTTCGTTCTGCAAGTTGGCCGTTTTTCGACCTATGAGGTGACTGGGCCTACTATGAGGAGCGCGACCGTCCAGAAGCCACAGCTGGCCTGCTCGCCGCCGTTGAGCGGGCGGCGGCGCGAATCGAGTGTGCTCCAGAAGCCGGGTTGCCGGCCCCACGCCCCTACTCCAGCCTTGCCCGCACCGGCTGGCGCTGGATTAAGGAAGGGCCTTATTGGATCGTCCACAGCACGACACAGCCGCCAGTGATCCTTGGCGTGTTCCATGAGGCTGCTGACATCCCGAGCCGCTTGTAGCAGGTGTGCCAAACGACACCCCTAGCAATGCATGGCGTCATGAAGCCATAACGTCAAAACGTTTTGGCTGTTTGACGCATTGGCGTTGTGCCATTGTGGCGTCATGAAGGTCCTAGCGTTCCTTAGCCAGAAGGGCGGTGCTGGCAAGACAACGCTGGCCGTCCATACCGCTGTCGCAGCGCACGAAGCCGGCGAAGCGGCAGTGCTGATCGATACCGACCCGCAGAGGTCAGCAAGCGTATGGGGTGATGCCCGACAGGGTGCGGCCCCCATTGTGGCGACGGCTAGCGTTTCCGAGCTTGATCGCGTGCTGAAGGCGGCTGTTGATGATGGCATGGCACTCGCCATCATAGACGCGGCGCCCCATGCTGCTCCCGAGGCAGCTAGGATTGCGAGGGTGGCCGACCTGGTTGTCATCCCATGCCGACCCACTGCATTCGACTTAGCTGCAGCCGAGGCTGCTGTTCGGATCGTGAGAGCAGCCAGAGTGCGGGCCGTGTTCGTGTTGTCTGCCTGCCCCTTCCGAGCTCCAGAGATTGCAGAGACGCGGGCGGCTCTTGAAGGGTATGACCTGTCAGTCGCGCCGGTGGAGATCACGGACCGCCGCGCCTTCGCGCGTGCCGTGGCGTCGGGCCGGGCTGTGACGGAGTTTGAAGGGGACGGCAAGGCCGCGGCCGAAATACGTGCCCTGTGGTCATGGTTGAAGGAGCAGATGGCATGAGTGCGAAGCCGACCGGATTGGCAGCCTTCACGCGCAACCGAGGTGCAGAGACGGCGGAAGCGTCCGCCAATAAGCCGGCCACTCCCCGCAAACGCGCTCAGGGAGAGACTGTAGCCCTGACCGTACGCCTCCCGCGCGCTGAGTGGGTACGATTGCACCAGCTCGCAGTCGCAGAAGGAGTGAGCCTTCAAACCCTTGCGGTCACAGGGCTTTCTAAGGTGTTCGCCGAGCATGGGCTACCGCCCATGCAGTCATGACGCCATGAAGCAACCACGTCATGACGTAAAAATTAGCTTGGCGTTGGGAATGCGTCTCGACGTTGCGCCGGAGAATGTGACAAGGTGAGAACTGCCGTGGGTGAAGCCGCGGCAAGCCAGAAAGGACCGCTGACACCCAGCACCTAGAAATGCCAAGGCCCGCCTTTAGAGGGCGGGCCAGAGACATACTGGCCGAGGCCAGGGATTCAGCTCGATGTGACAATCAGTAGAATCCCCCAATCAGCCGACTTTTGCAAGCCCTGTTTGCCACGGGTTTGCACGTCCTGGCGCCAGCCCTCCCAGCACCTTGGTCCAACCGAGGAAGGGACTGCTTTGCCCGACGCCCAGCCTACTATGCCCAGCACCGGACACCTCATTGTTCGCGTTCTCCCGAGTGCCCCTGATCCCCACCACCCCCGCCCGTGGCGGCGGGGCAGCCTGTTTGGTGACGGCCCCCGCTGGCCACTGTCGGCCGACGAGCGGCGCGCCTGGCTGGCCCGCGCCGACCTGGAGCGCCGGGCCGGACGGCTGACCGCGACCCACCTCCTAGTCGCCAGCGCCCTACTGCGGCATTTGGGCGTGGACGGGCAGTGCGACCCCGCGCACGCCACCCTGGCCCACGATGCCGGGTGTGACCCGAGTACCGTGTTGCGTGCATTGAAAGCGTTGCAGGCGGCGGGCCTGGTAGGGTGGGAGCGGCGCCTGGTGCGCCGACCCTGGCCAGTGGGCGGGCCTGGTGCCACGCGGGCCGAGCAGACCAGCAACGCCTACAAGCTGCTGCTGCCGGACCGGCCGGTGGCAGCGCGCGAGGAGCGCCGGTGCAGTGCCGTGCGGCGCCGTCCAGACTGCGACCGGCAGGATGCCGGAGAAATCCCTTCTCAGATTATCCTAAGAGGCTTTCCGGAAGTAACCGAAGCCGAACTGGCGCGGATGCAGACGATCCAGACAGCCCGGTGGGCACGACTCGACGCCGAGTGGCACGCCAAGCGCGCCAAGCGGTGGCGTGGGAAAAGCTGACAGCTCCCTAACCCCTCTTTCACGGCTGGTCTGGTGCCACGGTGCTCGGAGCCGTCAAGGAACGCACGCCCTTGGCGTGCGCCGCTACGCGGTGGCCTGCGGCCATCCTTGACCCCCCCTGCGCGCCGCGACCCGCCGGAAGGCGTCGGGACGGGAAGCCGTCCCGACCCACGACTCCGCTTCCGGCGGGTCGAACAAGAAGCCGCTGATAAGAAGTGCATCCAGCAGAAGAATGGTATATCTTTTTGCCATCTAGCATGGAGGCAGCGATGGAAATGGCTAAGGTATTCTGGTCCGGACGCTCGCAAGCAGTGCGGCTACCCAAAGCGTTCCGATTCGAGTCGGACGAGGTCCGTATCCGCCGGCATGGGGATGCCGTGATCCTGGAGCCGGTGGCACGCGATTGGGCCTGGCTTGACCGGCTGGTGAGTCCGCTCGACGCCGACTTTGCTGCGGCGACTGCCGAGACACTGCCAAGCCAGGAACGGCCGGAGCTGGACTTCTTTGAGTGAGGTTCTTGCTCGACACCAATGCGGTCATTGGCCTGCTAGGGGGGAACGCGGGCGTACTGGCAGGCGTGCGCCGGCACACCCCGCAGGACTTTGGTATTCCGGCTATAGCAGCACACGAGTTGTTCTATGGCGCCTACCGGAGTGCGCGGCGGGCGCAGAACCTGGCGTTGCTGGATGGGCTGCGGCTGGAGGTGCTGGAGTTCGACAAGGAGGACGCACGGCAAGCCGGTGAGATCAGGGCGATGCTGGCGGCGGCGGGAACGCCCATTGGTCCCTACGACGTGCTGATCGCTGGGCAGACCCTGGCGCGTGGGCTGGTGCTGGTCACGCACAACGTGGGCGAGTTCTCGCGCGTGGCCGGCTTGCAGGTCGAGGACTGGCAAAGCTGAGCAGACCCTTTCTCCTGCCCAGTTTACACGGCGCTATCTTTCCTGTCCGCCTCGAAGACGCGCAGTCCGCGGTGTCGCCAGGCGGCGGTGAGTTGTGCTGGCGTGCACGCGTCGGCGCTGGTGTCTTCCTCCCGTCCGCCCCTGAGCTGGTCGGCCAGCTCCATCATGGCGCCGAGGAGTGCAGCACGGTCGTCGTGCAATAGCTCGACGAGGCCGGCCTTCTGGACGAGGCCGCCCAGTTCGATGAGTTGGCGTGTGCGTGCGCGGCGTTCCTGGACCCAATCGCGGGTGTCATGCAGGGCTTGGGCGCGCATGACGCGGTTCTGCATGATGCGGATGCGGCTAAGCTGCGCCGTTGCTGCTTGCAGGTCCCGGAGCAGGGTTGCTGGGTATATCCTTCTTCCCCCGCTTGCCCCCTTGCTGAAACACGGTCTGGCCGCGTTCGGTCCACCTCGCGACGGCTTCGGGCGACTTTTTAGATTGCTCGACGGCGGCAAGCAGGGCACCGGCTAGGGCCTCCATAGGCAGGGCGTCGGCACCGGTGATCTGGACGAGTTCACCGAGCTGGACGGTCTTTTGGGATTTGACCTTCTTTGCCTTGTCCATGAGGGCCTGGAGTTCGGCGTCGAAGTCACGCGGCTTTCGGGCCATGACGTTTCCTGATGGTTCTTTGGTGGCGGTGCGGTTGAGGGTGAACGATAACAAGGCCGGATGCGGTGTCAAAGGCGGGGCGGCTATTGCTACGGGGCGGACACGGCGGGGTCACACGCCCGACATGGGAGGGGTGGCACAGGCTAGCGTCCATGGGACTGCGGAAAGGGCTTGGGATGCTAGTTGAGTGGGAGACGGCTGAGGGTGAGGTTCATCGTGCCGAGCGGACGCTTGGCGGATGCGATGCCTTGCATCTGCAGGTGGAGAGCCTGGGGGAGAGTGGCTGGGACTGGCACGTGTGGGAGCAATCTGGGCGGGGCCAGCAGCGATATGGGCTGGCGGACAGCCTGACGGATGCCAAGGAGAAGGCAGAAGCAGCACTCGACGCGCTGGCCTGGGATCTTGGTCTGGCGGCGTAGCCACTCCATGCCGCCTGACGCGACTTCGGTCTGATGACTGACTGGCCTGAAGTATCCGACTAGGCACGCGCGCCGCCCGTCATTTCTGCTGCGGAGTGAAACGGAGCAGACCAGGAAATGCGCGCTTATAGATCATTGCATGATCTGCACCGATGCGGCTAGGCTGGTGCTTGCTGCCCCTGTCGCCTGTATACCGGAGCCTTTCAGATAGCGATCTACCACTTTTCTGCCAAGGTCATCGGACGCTCGCAGGGGCGTAGCGTGGTGGCCGCTGCGGCCTATCGGTCGGCGTCCGAGCTGCTGGATGAGCACCTGGACCGCACGCACGATTACACGGCCAAGGCGGACGTGGTGCATTCGGAGATCCTGTTGCCCGACGGTGCGCCGGAGCGGTGGGGCGCGGGCGAGGGCGCCAGCGCGGAAGAGCAGCGCGTCGTGCGCGAGCGGCTATGGAACGAGGTTGAGGCTACGGAGAAGCGGCGTGACGCGCAGCTTGCGCGTGACATCGAGATCGCCTTGCCGCGGGAGCTGACACGGGCGGAGGGGATCGCGCTGGCCCGAGACTTCGTGCGCGAGCAGTTCGTCAGCCGCGGCATGGTGGCGGACCTCAATGTGCATTGGGGCGTGAGCGTAGACGGCGAGGTGCAGCCGCACGCGCATGTCATGCTGTCCATGCGCGAGATTGTGCCGGGGTCAGGGTGGCATCCGGAGGAGGCACGATTTGGCAAGAAAGTGGTAGCCTGGAACGACCGCGCCCTGTTGCGGACGTGGCGGGAGCGCTGGGCGGAGGTGGCGAACGCGCGACTGCACGAGCTGGGGCATGACGCGCGAGTCGATCACCGTTCCTACGCCGCCCAGGGCATCGACTTGGAGCCGCAGCACAAGATCGGACCGGCGGGGGCACGGCGGGAGGAACGGCAGAACCCGGAGCCGCAGAACGCGCAAGATCCGCCGGCGCAGAACGCGGAGCGGCGGGTTGAGCACCGGGCGATAGCGCGGCGCAACGGGGAGCGGATCGCCGCTGACCCCCTGGTGGCGCTGGACGCGCTGACGCGGCAGCACTCGACGTTCAGCAAGCAGGACCTGGCGCGTTTCGTGGACCGGCACACGGACGGGGCGGAGCAGTTCGCGCAGGTGATGGCGCGGGTGGAGGCGGCGCCGGAGCTGGTGCGGCTGGGCCGGGACGGGCGGGGACGCGAGCGGTTCAGCACGCGGGGGATGCTGAAGGCCGAGCAGCGCATGGAAGCGGCTGGCATGGAGCTGGCCGGGCGTGGTGGGCATGGGGTGTTGCGGGCTGCGGCCCTACTGGCGGCGCGTGCGGCGGAGCGGGATGGGCTGACGCTGGGCAACGAGCAGGCGGCGGCGCTGCTGCATGTGACGGGCGGGGCGGACCTGGCGCTGGTGGTGGGGTTCGCCGGTACGGGCAAGAGCGCGATGCTGGGGGTGGCGCGGGCGGCGTGGGAGGCGGAGGGCTACCGGGTGCGCGGGGCGACGCTGTCCGGTATCGCGGCAGAGGGGCTGGAGGCGGGCAGCGGCATCGGCTCGCGCACGCTGGCGAGTCTGGAGTTCGGCTGGCGGGAGGGGCGGGACGAGCTGACGGCGCGTGACGTGCTGGTGGTGGACGAGGCGGGGATGATCGGCTCGCGTCAGATGGAGCGGATGCTGTCCGCGGCGTCGGCGGCCGGGGCGAAGGTGGTGCTGGTGGGCGACCCCGAGCAGTTGCAGGCCATCGAGGCGGGTGCGGCGTTCCGGGCGCTCTCGGAGCGGCACGGGGCGGTGGCGATCACCGCGGTGCGCCGGCAGCGCGAGGCGTGGCAGCGCGACGCGACGCGGGAGCTGGCGACGGGGCGGACGGCGGAGGCGCTGGGGCGGTATGCCGGGGCGGGGATGGTGCAGGCGGCCAGCACGCGCGCGGCGGCGAAGGCGGCGCTGGTGGCGGGGTGGGACGCGATGCGCCAGGGGAGTCCAGAGGCAAGCCAGGTGATCCTGGCCTACACGCGGGACGACGTGCGGGACCTGAACGAGCTGGCGCGGGAGCGGATGCGGCTGGCGGGGGTGCTGCATGGGGCGGACCAGGTGGTGCAGACGGAGCGGGGCGAGCGCCTGTTCGCGGCGGGCGACCGGATCATGTTCGGGCGCAACGAGCGCGGGCTTGGGGGGCACCATGACCGGGCGCAGGGTGTAGCGGTGAAGAACGGCAGCTTGGGGACGGTGCTGGCGGTGGAGGCTGGAGGAGAGAGGTTGACGGTGCGGCTGGACGGAGCTGGCGGGCCTGGAGCCGGGTCCGGGGCTGGGCAGGAGGGAAGGAAGGGGTCGGACGCTGCCCCCGTGGTGACGTTCTACGTGCGGGATTACGGGCACCTCGATCACGGCTATGCGGCGACGGTGCACAAGGCGCAGGGGGTGACGGTGGACCGGGCGCACGTGCTGGCGACGCCGCACATGGACCGACACGCGGCTTATGTGGGCTTGACCCGGCACCGGGATGGGGTGGCGCTGCACTATGCGGCCGAGGACTTTGCCGACCTGGCGCGGCTGGCGCGGGCGCTGGGGCGGGAGCGGGCGAAGGACACCACGCTGGACTATGGCGGGGAGGCGGACCCCGTGCGGCGGTATGCCGAGCGGCGCGGGCTGGACCCGTTGCGGCCGGAGAGCGCCATCGTGGTGC
>JAABUU010001714.1_pt1 | contig 35068 bp, 31 predicted proteins | sample 5559301 | NCBI WGS metagenome assembly JAABUU01 (sample SAMN10711884, study PRJNA513360) | rock metagenome | isolation source: Antarctica rocks | place: Antarctica: Victoria Land, Richard Nunatak white
ACTTCCGCGCATATCACGGAATCTTACCTTCATTGATATGGCTCTCAATCATGACACCCATGATCGCCTCTTCTCCTTTCTCAATCTGCTCAGCTAGCACCTTTGCCACCTTTGGTTGATTCCTGTGATCTTTCAAAGAGTTCCCGTGACTGCAATCTACCATCAACCTAGTCCTCAGGCTCTTCTTCTCTAATGACGCCTTCGCTTCCGAGATGCTGCCATGATCGTAATTTGTACCCTTCTTCCCACCTCTCAAAATCACAAAACAATCTTCGTTTCCCGTAGTCCCCACGATAGCAACCAGCCCAGTTTTCGTAACGGACAGGAAGTGATGTGGGTGCATAACAGCCCCGATAGCATCAATCGCGACATCCAGCGATCCGTCTGTGCCGTTCTTGAAGCCAACCGGAAAAGAAAGCCCAGACGCTAGCTCTCGGTGCAGCTGGCTTTCTGTTGTCCGCGCTCCCACTGCTCCTGCACTGAGCAGATCTGCTAGAAACTGTATAGAGATTGTATCTAGCATCTCGCTCGCTAGTGGCATGCCTTTCTCCGTCAGGTCGCAGAAGAGCTGTCTGCTGGTCCTCAAGCCCTTATTTATTTTGAAGCTATTGTCTATATCTGGATCGTTGATCAGGCCCTTCCAGCCTATAGTTGTTCGAGGTTTCTCAAGGTAGGATCGCATCACGATTAGGAGATCATCGGCGTAGAGCGATTTCAGACGGAGGAGGCGGTCGGCATAATCGAGAGCAGCGGCAGGATCATGGATTGAACATGGACCTATGACAACGAGGAGTCGCCGCCTCGGGTCGGTGTCTCGGATGATCGAGACCACTTCTCTACGGGCAATGAGGACTGTTTCTCTGGATTTGGCGCTCTAGAACCATAAGCCAAGCTTGCGTGGTTCGGGAAGAGATGGAGCGTACTTGGGGGACTTCATGTTGAAGAAGATCGGGAGGTGTCAATGGGTTATTCCCTCGTACTGGACAGTATTAGACATTGCATGCACCGTACTGAGTCGACAATAGTACTTCTCCAGTCTTCAATGCTTTCTTGATTTCCCACGTTCTTGTTGCCGGAGTAGAACTACGCCAGTCAGTATGACTTCTCTCAATGGAGTGAAATGCATCAGGTAATACAGCCATCTTGAATATCAAAGCTGCCTCTGATTTACGAGCAGCCGATTTTACGAAAGTTCACAATGGTATTCCAAAATTTACTCTCTATCAATTCCGGAGCCATGAGTCAAAATCCGTTGTATCCGTATGACAGGTCGCCGAGGAAATTCGTCTGCTCCACTTTCCGACCGCCTAACCCCATGCAGCAAAGCTTCCCTGTAGCCAATCATATGCAATGAAAGTAGAGCCTCAATTTCATGGATTTGACTTCGTCAAATCATCACTACATCCTCCCACTTGCATAGATTGCGCGCCAACAGCACCCCATCAACGTCTCTCCTTTGTTGCCCATTGATCCACTGGCCAACATGCTGGCCGGGTCAGTCTTGCGCAGTGCGCGTACGGCTGGTAACGCCCCGAGCATAGTCGGGCGGACGGCGAAGGTATGTTTTCCCCCTCAGTGGTACTTGAAGATTCATTCAGACTCACAGTCTCTCCAGCGTTCTGCTGCCTCAACATCATCTGGTGCCTCTATAGAAGCTGTCCAGTCCCCTTTCCGATTGACTGTCGCTGGGTGCGCCGCCACTGCCGCCACCGTGGGCTCTGTCGTGTGGTACTACCACCTCTTTGGTCGGAATGTCTATGCTATGACACCAGTGGAAGAAGGGTTCGGCTTTGTCCGTGATATCTGATTGACCATATACTAACGTCGAACGATTGCTAGGTTACACCCTGCCAAATATCCATGGGAGCACGAGAAGTTCACCAAGACCTTCGACCATCAAGCGTACCGTCCCATGCTCGTCCCTCATTTACTGAACAATCTCTTACACTACTTAGCCTACGTCGAGGTTTCCAAGTTTATCGCGAAGTTTGCTCGTCCTGCCACTCTCTTTCTCGATTACCATGGCGGCAGTTCGTTGGCAATACCCACACGGTTGATGAGATGAAGGTCATTGCTGAGGAAAACGAATATGACACTGAGCCTAATGACGAAGGCGAGATTGAGAAGCGACCCGGGAAAATCTCTGACTATGTTCCATCTCCCTACAAGAACGATGAGGCTGCTCGGGCGGCCAATAATGGTGCTTTACCTCCAGATCTTAGTTTGATGGTCAAGGCCAGGCACGGCGGCTGCAATTACATCTTCTCTTTACTGACGGGTTATCCCGAGGAAACCCCACCGGGAGCTACTGTACCCGCTGGGTTGAACTTCAATCCCTATTTCCCAGGAACAGGTACGTCTAGATTGTGCGCTCATGAGGAGCATTGCTGATGTGTGATCTAGGCATTGCTATGGCTCGTGTGCTTTATGATGGTCTAGTCGAATATGAGGATGGAACCCCCGCCACTACTTCGCAGATGGCAAAAGATGTAGTGGAGTTTCTGAACTGGGCCGCTGAGCCAGAGATGGATGCGAGAAAGAAAATGGGATTGGCAACTGTTGTGGTCGCATCTGCTTTGCTTGCACTTAGCATATGGGTCAAGAGATACAAGTGGTCGCCTGTCAAAACGAGAAAGATCGTCTATAATCCTCCAATAGGAAGGGGAAGTCCCAAGGGCTGAGTACTTTTGTTATGTTGAGGCAAACGATTAGAAGGTGGTAGACGTGGGTTTGTACATTCTCTAAACATGTATTTATCCGTTGTCAAGAAGTTTCGCTCCAAGATTTCCATAATCTGCTTTACGCCCTCGAAGGTTGTGTGCGACTTTCAACAGAATGGGGCAGTCCAGGCTTGCAAGCCTACAGGTCTACATTCAACGCTGCACCCCCTTCCAATCCAACCTTACCACCAACGTTTACAGAATTACCTCTACATCCGTACATCCGAACTATATCCCTAAGTCTATTTTCGATTAAGGTAGCGCTCCCACGTAGATTGCCTGAAGGTTCTACCGAAAGCAGCCGCTGACTGAAAGGAACACAATCATGCCATATCTGGTCTGGCCCCCATTTTCTGACCCTGTGATTGCCTCAGCAGAGACTCTGAAGCACAGCGGCTTCTTGATCGGAGCCATTCTTAAACAACTTCCATAAGAATGAGGAATTTAATCCATTGGCATTCGTAGTGCTTATCCATCGGACTTACACTGTTGTCCGCACTATGGACTTACTGTATTTTGTCAATCGAACAGGACGAATCTATGGCTCTTTTCGTTGCCTACGTGATTTGTCCTTTATTAAGGTGGTCTGCACTTTATCGTTTGTCTGTTCTGTGCACAACGGTTGGCAAGTTCTCTACAAACTGGTCTCTACGCTTGGTTCTTCCTATTTATATCGGCTTCTCAGGACGTGGGGAATTGCGACATTAAACTGTTCAAATATGTTAAGCTGTCGATCCTCGAGATACGATTTAATGAGAGGTGGCAAGATTGGTGAATAACGGTTTGTTTCCTATCCAGACTGTATATTCATGAAAGACTTAATCGGCGTTACTAATTCATGCTATGAGTCTGCAGTACTGCAAATATCAGAAGTCAGCAAAATTTGCCCACTCCAACTCAAGCACCACACTTCCACACTTTTTGCCATTCATGTTGGCAAATGCTATCTCTGCGTCGTCTTCATCCTTGAATGTGACGTACGATCGGTAGAGCTCTCGGCTTTTGCCTTTAGGAACGTACACACCAAATATTGGGCCATGCAACGCGAAGAGTCGCCTGAGATCCTTTTCCTTGAATCCTGGGATATGGTTGACCCTGAACGTTGAGCTGGTTCTTAGGTCTGTTGACGGGTTTAGAAAACTGACTTCAAGGGGATAATCTCCGTACTGAAGGCTGCTGACCGTTGCTTTTTCCACATCCTCCGACTCGTACGGGTACTGGACGATTGCCGAACCCTTCGGTTGCTCTGTAGCCTCATGGTGCAGGATACGAATGCGAACTATTGGGCCAAATCGTGCGAAGGTAGCCTCTAGCTCCATCACGTTAGCTGACGGAGGAAGACCTTTAACCATTAGTCTGTTTTTACAAATGGTTAAGGGGGATGGATCCGGATAAGAAGGCTCGCCAAATCTTTCGTAGGAATTATATGACCATGGTGCCTTGAAGGAGAAGACTGAATATGAATAGGGCGAATCCATGTTGAGAGGCAAAATTTGATTGTTCGAGATCGAAAGGTCGTGGATGGTATCTTAGTCGAGAACGAAGATATAATGAGCGTTGGGACGAGGGACGATGAGTTCTTATATCATCGTGAACTAGCCTACAAACAAGATAAGTCTCTCTTTCTCCCAAGATGGTCTTTGTTTGACTCACTCCATTGTGATGATTTCCGTATCTCTATAATAAACTTCTTTATAGAGTAACGTGTATCCGACTTGAAGTTTGAACGAACAATAACATTGTTTCTGAACTCATATTGCAGGGACAGGGCTTGGATCGTTCTGCCGGGAATCGCATTTGTGTGATGCACCTTTTCGCTCATTAACTATTGTGCTCCTTTGTGTGGTTTTCTATGCAATCGCAGCCTGTACTTCCAATCATTATGTCTCCTCTTTTGCCATTGTGCTCCTTGGGACATTCTTTATTCTCACACAAGCCTTATTGTTTTCGCATTTCAGTCTACGCCATTACAAGCTCGATTCAGCGAACCACTCCCTGTTATAATGCAAGTCACAACTCTCTATCTATTTTTCCAAAGATTTCCAGATTACTCCGATACCTAAACAGTCAGCGTTGACCACTGACAGACAGCCACTCACCTACGATCAATCACTCGCGTTCACAAGATTGCCATTTAACATCACATCACTTCCTAGTACTAACTTGGTATCACAATGGGTTCCTCCAGCAGTAAGCCTAGAAGGAAACCAGAAAAAGCACGGCGCCCACGACCCTCAACTCAGAGACCAGAGGTTCGATATCCGGTAGAAGGTCGACGGCCGGTAGACTTGGGTCGGCCCTCAGCCCCTCAACCGATATACCGACCTCCCCCACGCGGTGGTCCAATACCACCACAGCCGACCCAATACCGCCCTCTCCCACAGCAAGCTCCAGCTTCACAAAGAAAAGCTCCTTCGCCACCCCGAAAAAGCCCACCACCACCCAGGAGAAACCGGTCTCCACCTACACAGGCTGGAAATCGACAGTCAGTCTACTGGTATGGGCTCACCGGGTTTGATTACCAGTCGTCCCTCCCTCCTGATTTCTCAACAGAAACAGCCCCGGGCGCCTCTCTCATCCGCGGAAGATCCCCACCTCACCCCACCCCACCTAGGAAAACATCATCCCCACCCAGAAGGGCAGTTGCATCCCCGCCTTCCAGTTCCAACAGCCGGGACTCTGTCTACTTCCCTGGCCTTACTGAGAACATGTATCAGGAGGCCCTCCCCCCATCTTTCGTCCCACAGTCTCTAATCTACTCTGCCCTCCACCCTGCCACAATGTGCAAACGCCCAACTTGCCCAATAGATTTCCCACATTGCGAGGGGGTTTACCAACACGACGGCGTCCCTTCGGGAAGGGGCCATGTTTGGGGGATTTGTAACCCACCGCCTGAGATCTGGGCGGTGTACGAGAAGCAGAAAAAGGGGAAGGCGAGTGAGGAGGAGAAGGACATGGTGTTGAGGTTCACCGAATGTCACGCCGAGGGGTATAATCAGAAATGGCGGAAAGATGAATTTTCCTGGTAGGAGAAAAATATAGACATCTGGGGTACCGTTCGAATTCTTACTGTTAGTTTGCTGTTCTTTACCTGATTTTTGTTCTTCCTGACTGCGATATCTTCTCTCCGAATCTTCTTATTTCAGCGATTAATATCTCTTCCAAGACCAAACTAGTTCTCACATCCCCCTCTACCTACCCTCAGTCAGATGTTAACATGTTTGATATGGCCTCGCTTGAACGTTGTTTTCCTCCCTTGTTTCCTCCTAGTTTCTGTCGAGTTTTTTCAAATAAAGAGGTCAGTCAAGAAACTGCTCTGCTTTGATGAGACTAATCGAAGTGACTGTTTGAGGAAGACAACATGATGGAATTATAACAAAAAGAATGTGCTTGGAATTTATGGGCTTAGGTAATAGGATTCATTCACTGTGATAAGAGATCTGTCATTCTATCTCAGCCTTCACCATGGTATACAATCTCCTAACTTGTCGAGATGAACACAGCTAAAGCTGTGTTTTGTATAATCGGGAAAAGTTATAGTATGCAGATTAGCAGGTATTGGAAGAGTAATTAATTTCGAGTTAGTTGTAGATAAGGAGAAGTAATGGACTCCAAAACATCGCTGAACGCCTCTTAAAGATTGCATACTTTCAACCCCTTCTTCGGAGCTCCCCGATATTGCAAAGCCATACTTCACCAGAAATTTCGGTAACTCCCCTCGGTAAAGTCTCTGGTAACAGGAAGCCCTGAGTTTCCCAGCAGTCGTCCGCAGCCACCGCAAGACGGATATCATGAAATGCCTCAGTCCCCTCTTCGTCTGCCCAGAACTTGTTAGCAATCGAGCTTATACTTAGATGATCATGGACTTTGGCAGCGAGGTCGCCCAGTGCCGGCCCTGTGAGGGTGACTCCCGTCAAAGCATCTTTAAGTCGGTCACCACCATTGATAGGACCGGATATGAGCTTGAGTCCAAAGGTGCGTATGAGGGGACTATGAGCAGCGATTGCCTTTAGCTGAAGGGAGATGGCGCGGTCGATTTGGGAATTGTTATGACGCGGCTCTGTGTGTCGAGGTCCTAGGTCCGTATTGAGATTATATTCGACGCGGATGTGTCTCATCATGGGAAGATGTAAATGAAATGGAGCGCTGGATGGCGCCCCGGCGGAAGGTATACTATGGAGGAAACAATTTTCATTGTAGAAGATCTGGACTGCTTCTGTGTAAGTGGTCCGCGAAGTACCAAGGATGGCAGTATCGTGGAGGATGCTCTCCGAATCTGGAAGCTGGCCGGTACTGGGAGTAAAGAGGAGACACTTAACAGTGCGAAGCTCTGTTTTTTAACGGAGGACCCTGCGAGATTTTAGAAGGTACGCGTAAATCTTGAGGCGTATTTCAATGGGTAGAGGTATAGCAGTGGTTTGCTTGCGTTCAGGGTGTGATGTAGTTCCTGAGGTAGATGATTGTAGACCTGCCATTGTTTCTTCTCATAAGTTTTGTAAGCAGTTGGATATAATAGCGACTGAACACTTATGACTTGTGAGGGAAGAGAAAACATGCGATTTCCGAAAAACCTATCGGGATATCAACAATGGAATATAGAAGAAAGGAATTTCGAACCTGCACTAAGTGTATAACATCTATCAGACAAAGCAACATTTGAATTAGTATAATGAATTTGAATTTCCATCACTTGTTTGTACTTGTCTAGATCCAAATCACCGTCCTAAATACACAAAGCGCGTACTGGCCACTGAGTCCGGGAAAGCTTTGGAAATGCACAACGACTTGAACCCTGATCATTCCTCGTGCTCACTGTGGGAATCATCGTCGCAAAGCGGTCCACCAAGGCAGAACCAACTGAGTGATGTTAATTCGGAAAACGCCTCTCGCCAAAAGTGCGTCGGTATTGGATCACTTAGTCGGCGACTGAATTCAATGCGTTCGTGAATACCATTGTAGATGTTCAGAACGACTGTGTCATCAGGCTTCTCAAACAAAACGTGGCGGCAGGTTGGACATGTGTTCTTGCCTGACTTCTCAGACAACCATGCAGCGAGACATACCCGGTTGAAGGCGTGCCGACATGGAAGTTGCACCGCGTCCTGGATGCCTTCTTCGAACGCCGTCAAACATATGGCACATTCTTGATCGTACAGGCTTTCGGGCGACTCTGTCGTATTGATCGTAGGCAGGCTGGTCATGTATTGTGGGCCAGTTGTGGGGGTTGCCATGTTTGAGGAATTCTGGAGATGGAAAGTGAATGATTATAGGGAGATAAGGTGGGAAGCATATATATGTACGACAGATGTTTACTTTGAGGGTTGTACCTCGATAATGACGTTGTTTAAAGTTCGGACAATGAAGCCTGATCTTTATCAAACATCCAAGACTGCTTATGAGCTACAATATACTTGCAAGGTATTAAAGAGTCTTATCTATTGAATCGTGGCTTATGGATTGATGTGTTTCTTTCGACTCTCAAAATTTAGCTTTGAGCCGGAAGAGGTGTCCTACTGTTTATTAGTCAAGCAAAGCCGACTCTACACAGTGGAAAGTTTTCGTGCCAAGAGAAGTGAAGAAACAGAGAGGAGAAATGTCTTAGCTATGTGTACAGGGCACATCTGTTCTAATCCCGATCTTTAGTTCCTTCGTGGTCTTCACCCTTTTCCTGCTCTTTGACCCTTCTCTCAGCCTCCGCTCGAAGTTCAGTCGCGCAGACTACACAGATCACTTCGATCTCTTCTGGGGCCAATTGTTCCTGTCCGGTGCATGGCTTGCCATCGTACACGTTGCAGCAGTATTCAAACTCCCACCGGGCATTATGGCCACACGAATAATTGATGCTCCAGAGTTGACACATAATAGATGTGTCGGTCGTAGAGCGCAGATGATGGGGCTGGCTTACGGAAGACTAGTCTCGTGATGTCGAAGGTTGTGTTTCGAAGGTTGTGTTTCGAAGGTTTTTGGTATTACGGCTTTGTAATGAGTAGAAAGATGAGGATCAAAGCTTCTTCAGCAAATTTATGCTTTGTTTCGCAATGAAACAATGATCGAATGGCTTTGGACAATAACTTACTATCAGACAATATGTTTATGTCGCCGTCCTCGCAGACATAGAAGGTAGCTGATAGAGCATTAGCTTAGTAGTGTAAAGCCAGGTGAAGAATTGATAAGATATTAAACTTGCGTCTCAACCTCTACGCGTCTATACTTTTGTCAACAAGTACCATACGGCGAAACCAGCACAGCACAGCTCTCAAAAAATGAGACATTGAGTTCATGGAAGTAATATCATATAGTATAGAACAATACATCTTGTCTTCTTCGCCTATACCGTTCTTCTCTTTACCATTACCCCATTAGCCACTCGTGCGAGTGAAGCTCTTGAAATGTAACAACGGCATGAATCTCTGCAGGGGTCGCACGACCCTTCGTGTATCTCTCAAGAGCTCTCCAAATGAACGGTGGGGGGTTCGATTCTCCCCATGTCTCATGTTCCGTATCTAAAGACTTTCCATTGTGGTAGTAGGGCCCTGGTTTGTGAGGTCCTCGAATAGGGCAATCATCGGATTCGCAGGTGATAAGGGCGCTGGTGTCTGAATACATATCGCGCTCGGTTTTGCGCATAGCATTAGAGAAAGACTTGAAGAAACCCATGCCTGATGGGTTCTATGACAATAATATAGATGTGGTATCTGTGTGGGCTGTGTGGGCTGGTGTATAATATCAAATGCGAGCGATAAAGTGTAGTTGCGACGAATTGAAGATCTAAGGGAAAGGGATAAGAAGACCGAATGTTATTAGAAATACCTAGAAGACGTAAGCTGGGCTGGATTCCGATCACTTCGACAAAGAAGTTCAGATTCCAACAATTGGCCCAACAAAGAGGTAGAATTACAAAGCCTTTGTGGTAGTACAAAGCGATAACTGCTGGAATTGCTCCTGCTGCACAAAGGGGTGTAGCCACAATATCTTTGTTGGGCATAATGCAATTTCTGCTCTGCAAATTGGTAGCTGTTTAGTTGTCCTTCCTGATGCGCCGACAAAGCTTGCGATGTGTGTACATGGTCACAGGTTTGGTTGTTGATGTGTTGTTTTCACATGGTTTTCTAGCACCATTTCTCAAGCGTCTTAGGAAACTTCAAGATCGAAGGCAAGAACTTGTACCTTAGCAGCATCAGCGTAATAAGTAGACCGTAACAATACTAAATTAGCCTAATTTGGTAAGAAAGCAAGAAGAGGCATCATACTGAAGAGATTGGTTCGTACTGCATATTAGAATATATGAAATTAGATTGATTTGCTGTTGCGCAACTGCGTTATTGCATGGGATACAACATAGGATAGATAATGATTACTCACCGTCAAAACCGACTGATAGACTAATTGCAAACCCATTTCTCATGCTCGGGGCTCCATCCCAAACCTCTATCTCGAAATTTCTCGTAAATCTCGTAATCCGAATGGTTCTCATACTGTTGCGTACTTGCTCCACTTCTGGCGAATGCTCCCCTCCGCTGAAATTCTTCGAAGAGGGCGCGATCCTGTGCACTATTGAGAAGTAGGTCTGTTGCAGCGAGGGGTGGTAGATCTGCCCCGTCAGCCAGAAGTTTCTGATATGTGGCATGATCAGAGAGGGAGCCAATACGACGGTTTGCAGCAATTTCCCCGCGCTGGCTCTCATCGTACTCCCGCGCGAGTCTCAACTCATGCTCCAATGCGTCGTTGACCTCGCTCTCCGTAGGCGAGTGTGCATGCTCATCTTGCTCATCTGTGCCTTCGTGTCCATTCTCATGCTCTTGATACTCTTGGTACTCTTCGCTTTTAATCAGGTCGCAAAGCTTGAGATAGCGATATAGTTTTCTGTATGCGACAGCTCCGCACGTTGGACATCTATTGTTATTGCCATAATCTTCGGACATGTAATTATAGATACATGCGTCTCCAAAACTGTGACCGCATGGCAGCCGGATTGGAACTTCTCTGCCTCCTGCACTTGAATCGTACTGTATCTGGCAAAGATTACATTCTCGTTCGTATTGAGGCAATTGCCGCGAAGAGAGGGTGTAAAGCCCTTCAACGAATTCGGAGCCTGCCATGGGCCATGAAGACATGATGATGGTGATCTGCGTTTCCTGCGAATGGCTGAAGTATGTACAATAGGAAATCGAGTCTCTATTTTGAAGCTGAGGATGGAAGAACGTTAGCGAAGCAGAGAAGAAGTACGACAGAGGAAGATATATAGAGAGAGATCTTTCATGTGGAAGCTTGGCATTTATTGTCTCGATTGTAAGTATGTCCACCCATCGACAACGGCATTGTTTGTTTCCCTCAATCATCCATCTTTAAAGAACTAGACCATTGAGTCTATATTCTCGCGTGCCTAAAAGGTGAAAGTACAATAAGCTTCAATTAACTCACAGCAATATTCATAACGGGATTTTTGCCTGTATAATCTCTGAAACCTTTGAAACCAACAAATCCCCTTCATCAGCTTTCAAGGCTGGTGATGTACTATCGGGGCTAGTCATATGTCGAAGTCACCTCAAGGAGCAGAGATCGCTTGCCTATTGTTCCTGCCCATCGCGCTAACCCTGTTGATTTCCTGCTCTAGTTCCCTCTTCAAGCTCCTGGTCCTAAATCCCATTAACTGTAAGCCCTGCTGCATAATCATCGCAATACTGATTTCGCAGGCGAATGGTACCATCAATCTTTTCCTTCCTCTTGATCCTTAACGGGATGGAGGAAAGGGACGACCGGAAGAGACCAGTAAGCTTTGGATAGATGATGAGTGTGTAAGTGGCCGCAAGCATAGTCGATTCCGATTGTGGTCAGCATAACCGTTTTTTATCTCGTTTTCCTATTCTTCTGCCGACACCAGGTCTGAAAAAAGTAAACGATTACGGCATAATCCCAAGGTGTGGCAAGATGTTTGAGAATAGAGGACTATCGCTGCAAATGTATGCAGGCGCAAAGTTAGGTACTGTGTGTCTAGAAACCAGGAGCTAGTAAGGACGGAAAGGGAAAATTATTTGAGCAAACGCAACGGACAAATCAAAGGATCGCATTAATACTTTTATTTTTGGAAAGGGATAGTAAAGAACACATCAGAAATGAAGGTTTCTCGACTTTCCCATTAAGTGAGTTTCACTCGCTCGTGGAGGGCATGAGAGCTAAGGGGATTTTCATGGCCACCGCTGTTAGCGGATACAAACGTTTTCAAAGAAATACTTCAATCGCACCAATGGGGAGCAAACCTCGGCCTGTCATATGTCTATTTCATGCCATGTCGGAAACGAAGTGACCTCAAGACGTCAATGCACCTTCCCAACGATAGAAGAGACCACCATGATGACTAGAGCTCTCTGTACTGTGGTAAACGGTGTTGTTGCCACTCACCAGACTGGGAAATGCGGTGTGAAAATTGAGGATATGCATTCTAGATATTGGATTTGAGAGATACCTACCTTTCCGGGTTTCGTGCCTTCGTTAGACAAGATCACCGTTGCCTGAAATTTACAGAGCAATGATGACGGAGAATAGCTTGGCCAAACAGGAAAGGGAGTAGGGTATTCACCAAGCCCCAGTTGGCCTTCCGGTAACCTGTCATAGATGTCAGTACTTAGAAGCATACACTGCAGATAGAGGCTTGCTTTGCCTCCAACATCATGCATAAATTCAGTTCCTTGAGCAAAGAACGTGTAGCCACAGAGATGAGAGATAAACAAGATAGACGACAAGGACGAGATGTAGAGGTGTGTGGCTGAACAAGTGTTCCACTTTACTATAAAAGTTGGCCAATCTGATTATTGGGCGCCTTAGGATCAAGGCTTTGATCTGGTGTGACGCTGGATCTTATATTCACTAACCAACTTCCTTGGATCCATGCTGATAGAGATAGGATGCGAAAGTTCCAATGCCCCAGGCGAAGTCAAATACAAATCTAAAACAATCTTAGATACGGACGGCAAGAAGTTTTGACTCGCCATTGGCTAATCCGCCACAATAATCCGGAAACCATGACTTCTTAGGTTCCAGGTGCCTAGACTCTTACAAGGCGCACCTGTGGTAAGTTCTGCGAGGTTTTCAGCGTCATATGTCCGATCTACATGGCTGAGCGGTCAGCAACATCGCAAATTTTAGCCCCTAGTCGGCAATTGTGGTTGAAACAGAATACATAACCAGAACTTGCTTTACCAAAACCAGGAGTGTTTCAAGTTGTTCATAGAAAGATAAATGCAACACATTGATCAAGTGTTTGTAGTCGCTAGGTTGGCGCCAAGTCTCTGCTCTGTGGTTTGCTGAATGAATTCTCTCAACGCCGCCCATCTATTACTACTACTGCTTGTACCCTTCGCCACTCCATTATCATTAGTAATAGTATGGCCGCCTGCCGGTAACGCTGCCATTTGTGCTAAATTCTTATTGAATCTCTCTTTCTCCATATTGATCAATATCTCCTTCTTTTTCATGGCCCCAGGTCGGCTTTTCAAGCTCTTATGCTTGATTTTTACATCGCCTACCACGGTAACGCCACCTGAATCGTTGGTTGTGTCAGGTAATGCATCAGCCAAAGATTGGAGGGTGGTAACCAGCTTCTTCGATGGGCGTCTCCTCTTGTTGGACGGCGCTTTTGACTTTTCGATGCGTGAGATGAGGGCCGAGTGTTTGATTGTACGCTTGTCCTTCTTTGTATTGCTGAAAAATCCATCTCCCTTGTGCTCCCTTCGAAGCGTTTTGACGACGGTGGAGCTGGAATTGGAAACACAGGAACCGACGGAGAGCCGCTTGCCAGTAGTAGGAGCCTACATATGTTAGAAGCAAAACGATTGGATAGCAATGCAGCTTACCATGTCTGTCCAGATATACGTTGAGTCGTTGCAGAGCCGTACAAGTGTACTGGAACGGCAGAATACAATCACCCTTGAATTTTATCTAGTGGGATGAGCTAGACCAGCCCTGTGGATCTACCTACCAGTGCCCCGCACTAAGTGTTCGGCTACGAAATCGCAAAACCACCCCCCCCACATGCATGCTACCATGGAACCCCGAAATCAAGCTGGGGAACTTCAATATTTGAACTAACTATTTGATAGTATATGATCTATGATTCCCCAATCAATATTTAGTATGCCAGCCCTCCGCTATAATTACAGCTTCACATCTGCGTGGCATACTGGAAATTAGCCCCTCTATTACCTTCTCCCGTATGTTCCCCCAGGCCTTCTGTAAAATCTGGAACAGTTGAGTTTCAGCTTCGTCGCCTTTACCCTTCAGCGAATCCAAATTCGAATAGACTTTATAGGCTTCCTTCTTCAGTAGAGCTCAGAGATTTTCGGTTGGGTTCAAATCGGGGCTGTACGGAGGCCACTCCATGACTTCTATACCATTTTCCTGAAACCAAAGCTTCGATTTTCTGGCTCTATGTATCGGAGCGTTATCCTGCATGAACACTAGTCCTGATTCCCATATGTCAGTCAAATTGTATTTCAAAATCTGAATGTAGGAGGCGGCTGAATAGCCGTGTTTTTTGGATTCGAAGTCTCGATCGAGCAGGTATATCCGTACCCCGCACTTTCACTCATCCTTCGCTTAAGATGAGTGAAAGTGCGGGGTACGGATAAATTCGATCTTCCAGAACCTCAAAAAGCTCCTCAAACCATAATGAAAAAGGCCTTTCCATTGGGAATTTCCATCACTTTATCTCTATCCCATTTCTGTTTGCGAGTTTCAAACACTCATTCTGATGTTTTACCTGATCTCCGAGTCACGAATGCCTCGTCCGACCAAATGACTTTCCTCCATTGATTCACGGTTCAATCTTTATGATTTTTAGCCCATTTTAACCGAAGCAGAGCAGCTTCAGGTGTTAATTTCGGTCGCTTAAGAGCTAGCCAGTGAGAAATTCCGTGGGCTCGTAGTGTTGCGTTGAGAGTTCTCGCGTCCAAATCGATCCCGGTGTTCGTTTTCAGCTGTCTCCAGGTGATTTTAGGCTCCGATCGTAACTGACGTAACAGTATTCTAGCTGCTCGGGGGGTAATTGATATGGGCCTTCCTGATCTGGGTTCATTGGCTCCGGAGGGTGTTGTTTGAAGCCTTCCCAAAACGCTCTGAACGGTGGTTCGGGGAACGTTCAAATTCCGTCCTATTTGGGTGGGTTTTAGGCCTAATTTAGCTTGTCCTGATATTTCACCTTTGGTGAGCAAAGAAAGCTCCTTTCTAGAAGTCTTGTTACCAGAAATTGGAGTTAACGGAGCCCTTCTGAGCATTGTGGATGCAGTTGAAGAAGGTGGATTGTTTTGAAGGTACGCGATTTTACGTGTTTTCGTGATCTAGCCGAAGACTTAGTGCGGGGTACTGTAAAGTTGCCAGCCCTATCGCCTATCTTCACAGTCCTCGACTCATCATTGAAGATTTTAGCACATACACCCTTACTGCGATGACCATCAAGTAGATAGCATGATGTCGAGTAACGACAAAGTTCCGTCCTTGCGGCATCGAATTCATAACCTGGAGTCCGAGCTAGCGGACCTCAAAAGGCAGCTACTTGAAACCAAAGCAGCTGAGGTCCCCAACGACCGAGGTGTTTTCGTCGGCGAATGGACTTGGCCTCTTGACTCTGAAGAATACCAGAGATATGGAAGGCAAATGATCATACGTGACATCGGATTGCAAGGTCGGGCCCTTGTATCAAGTGCCGCATAGGTACTACATACTCATATCCACCTGCAGGCCAGCTCAATCTCATGAGTGCATCCGTTTTAATTGTCGGCGTTGGTGGCCTTGGGTGTCCTGCTGCTGCCTACCTTGCCGGTGCTGGTATCGGTACCTTAGGTCTGGTTGACGGCGACACGGTTGAGGTTTCAAATTTGCATCGTCAGATCCTGCATACTACGGACAGGGTAGGCCTGCTGAAGGTGGACAGTGCTATTGAACATCTTAGGCAGTATGTACCTCCGATTCAAGGCGCTCACTCCATCTAACTAACCAGACTAAACCCGAAGGTCCACTACATATCCTATCCGACCCATCTGACATGCTCGACCGCCCTAGACATATTTGACAAATACGACCTTATCCTCGACTGCACAGATCGACCTTCGTCCCGCTACCTTATTTCAGATGCAGCAGTGGTAGCGGGTAAACCCCTGGTGTCAGCTTCTGCCCTTAGAACGGAGGGCCAACTCATGGTTCTTAACAGCCCGCCTGTAGGACAGGGAGAAGGCAAGAGTGGTTTCTGCTACCGATGCGTGTTTCCCACGCCGCCTCCCTATGAGAGTGTTTTGAGCTGTGGCGAGGGAGGTATACTGGGACCTGTGGTAGGCGTGATGGGAGTTTTGATGGCTGTGGAGGCAGTGAAGATTGTCGTCGCCAATGTCAAGCCTGCTGACATGGCTGCAATGAGAACGGCGAAGCCAGAGCCTCCTAACCAGGAAAAGCAGTCGCTCCTACTGTACTCCGCATTCGGTAACCCACCCTTTCGAAGCGTAAGATTACGTGGGAAGCGAGCGCATTGTCCTTCTTGCTCAGAAAATGCGTCAATCACACGTGAGTCCTTGACCTTCGGCTCCTTGGATTACGCGACGTTTTGCGGAGTGAGGGCCCCAGTGCAAATACTCGACAATCGCGATCGTATATCCGCGAAGAAATATAGCAAGGCCCGAGAAGAATCTGGCGACGAACCTCTATTGATAGACGTCAGAGAAGAAGTCCAATTCAACATCTGCCATGTACAGGACAGCGTTAATATACCGTTTTCAGATATAGTTGCCGCAGTGGAAGGAAGCGCTCTTACCAAGGCTCGCGACAGTTTTTCCGACGTGCTAGAACAATGTTGCGGAAAAAATCTGACCCGGCCGATATACTGCATCTGTCGATTCGGGAACGATTCGCAGTTTGCAGTACAGAGATTTCGAGAGTGGACTGCGCCACATATGGTCAAAGGGGATATCAAAGGGGGCCTACATGCTTGGAGGAAGGAGGTTGATCCGACGTTCCCTGAATACTAGCTCCTCATGTCCCCAACACGTAAGACACAAACCGAGGCACCATGTATAGTTTTTTATAAATTTTTGTGACAGTCTCAATGGTCAGTTTCAAGAAAGCTGTAAGCCTAAGTCTCACCAGCATGTTGTTTCCACTGATGCGAGCAGGAAAAATCATACCAAGTCAACTATAAGTAATCTGACCGAGGTATCAACGGGAAAACCTCGCCAAGTCGTGAAATGGACCAAGCCATTATCTCCTTCCACACAGATATTCGCTCTCTGCCCGAAAGCTAAATGGCCCACCTTCATCCGGAGGTAGCCCTCAAGCTAAAAAAAAAAAGGATATTGTAAACCATATTCCATCACCCATGAAATACGTAAAGAAAATCGAAACTCTCAATCTCTCCCATGGCTCATAACTCCATGCTTTCCTCACGTCCCCTTTCACTCACCACCACCTTTCCTACACGTTTTCGCTTCCTTCCGCTTCCTTTGTCCCACCTGTCCTTCCGCCCAAGAGTCCTGGCAAATGGTCTGCGAGACGGATAGTGCGGTGTCATACTTACATTTCGCCGACACTCAGGCGATATCTGGAGAATTGGGGTTTTCCTTGGCGAGGGCGTGGAGCGGTGGCTGTGGCTAGGGAGCTGGGCTGACGCAGACACTTTGGTATAAGCTGAAGGTAGAGGAATAGGTGCCCGAAATTGCTGTAGGAGTGCAACTGCATCATCTTCGTTGTTCGTTCGTACATCTTCTTGATCGTAGTTTTCATATGATGGTTTTCCTAACATCTGAAGTGGATCATGTTTTTCTAACATCTGAACTGGATCATGTTTCCGGAACCAGGGGGCCGGGCGATGACTAAGGCTAGGTGTTGGCGCACTTGGGGTCGAGAGCTTGCGAGACGGAGGGACTGAGGCCTGGAACTGTTGCAAGAGAGATACTTCATCTTCTGAAACTTCTTTACAGAAATCTTCGTATTGAGGCTCTAGGTTTTGATTGAGAGGCTCGTTATCCGAATCTTCGGCGAAGTTTTCGGTGGGAATTGCAACGTCTGTATTGGGAGATCCACCTTCTAGCGGGTTAGATAATGTATGATGTTCTGCAGGCTTGTTCTCGAGTATGCGAATGTTCTGCCTATGGATGTCTTGACCTGTTTGCTTCTCAGACCTCTGCAAGTCAGGCTTACTTGGAGCGTAGCAGGATTCGTAGCTCTTAAGACTACTGGAATCGAAGCTAATGATGGACGGCTGAGATGAGCCGACAGCGACCTTTGTTGAAAGTGAAATTTGTTTTCTTGGAGAAGAATACACGTCTGGAGCTATGGTCCTGTGGAGCGGTTTTGGACCAAAGATCAATGGTTGGAACATCGGAGGTAAGGTAGGGTTGCTGTGAGTGAGATCAGGATTCCACTTGGAGACTGTTTGTATGGCTTCTTTGATAGTGTCTTGTTCAGGAGCGTAAGAACGTGAGGGTGGAGGGCGTCTGTGGCCATTGGTGAGGGGTGCTATTGCAGATGGCATGTTGGAGCGTATCGCGTCCACCTGGATTTTAGTTTTCAAGGGAATCTGAACCGTGATTGTGTTAGATATGGGCCGACTCTGTTCCTTAGCGGATGTTACTGGTTGATCAAGTTCATCAATTGACAGCTCTTTAGAGAAGGTTAGCATCTTCTTAGGCCGGTCATCTTTTGGCTTGATAGGTTCGTTATCAGAAGAACTGATACAGAACATTGTTTTTCTGGGTCTTCCGCGAGACTTCTTCCATGATGCTGAATTGCGCTCAGGCGAGCGGCTTGATGAAGCCTTGAAGTCACCAGCGAACAGATATGAGGATTGCGATGGCCTCCCTAAACGCTTCTTTGCGTTTTGCGCCTCAAGCTCTATCCTAAAACGCTCATTTTCATAGCGCTGAAGCTCCTGATGAGTGACAAATTGGCCAATTTCGTCCAGCGAAACCTCCAGTGAGTCTCGCGTCACGATACCACCAAATCGAGTGCCCAAAACAAACATAATTTGCCCATTTTGAAGGTTATGACGATTGATTACAACCTTGTAAAGCTTTGAAGCGGGAGGAGATGCATCTCTGGCAGAATCTTGTATCTTTGGCGGAGAGGAAGAATTTGGGACGTATCTGAGAGGCTCTGGAATGAGAATCTGAAGTTCGCCTCAGTTTTGCCGGTCGCAATAACTTTTGAAGGCAATGATCACGAATCACTTACGGCGGCCACTCTCCCAGACCGCGCCTCCTTGTGGTGTCCTTGCGTCGAGAAGGTCTGGACCGAATCTTTCGAAGATGTCGACCGCGCAGAAGATGATGATGATGCTCTGAATGGCTTGCTCATTCTCTGCAGATTAATCCCTAATTCATGAAAACTAAGTATTAAATAACCTTTCATTTTTATTAATCACTTACATTTCATTGTGATTCAATTTCAAGTATCTTTTACTAGAATTCAAGAAAAGATTCATGATGAAAAAAAGAATTAAAGATAAAGAAAAGAGTTAAAAGTTTGAAACAAAGACTTAAATTACATAATTATAAAGTATTCAAATACTAGCTTTATTATTTTATTCTTTATATAAATAACAAGGTCTGTCTATATTGTACATTGTATATTTTATTTGTACAAAGTTTTTTGTAATTTTCGTATAATAAATTATTAATAATTAATAATTATTTAATTAATATAAACTAGAGAATCTCGCGTCGCATAGTGATGGTCACGATTATATGTATTTTTATTTTATTAAAGAAGAAAATCATTTTATGATTTATTGTCGCTTTATTGAAGGTATAAAGTTTACATTATTGCTAATTTAGAATAATGTAATCATTGAATAGAGATTTCTCATTATAATACTATCAGAAAGTCATATATTCTATTCTTCGTACTTCGTATATGTTATCAGTTATACCTGTTACGATCCTAGCTACGCACCTATGTTGGTAGCTATGTTGGTGGCTATGTTGATGACTATCGCCGGCCGCTCGCCGCTAGGCTATAGGGTTGTTCCGAGGCCAACCCTATTCAGGGTTAGCTTATGTTCTCCTGAGTCATATAGATAGCCGGCCCTTCCCTTCTAGATACTTTCCTTCCTTAGCATTTATATACTCGTTACATTACACCCATATGACTCGCTCTATGCTGGCCCCTAACAATACCTTATGTGTAAATCTAAAAGTCGAGTAAACTAAGTACCTAGCCTCGGCATGTTATTAGCGCCTGCTGGTACGAGTACCCCCCGAGGGTCCACCCTCTGCAAATTTTGCCCTGCAACCAACCAATTCGCTGGAGAAGCCTAACCACCACCTCACAGACCTTTATTTCCTTCCATTTGATATGTAATATGAGGTTATACAAAGGTGGCCTCTTCATGTAAATCTAACGTGTTGCAGGATCAATTCCAGCGCGATTCCAGAGCTCTATGCCTCCCCCTCTTGCCTCCACCCACAAGAATCGGATAGCAGTGCATCTACAGCAGGGACTGTCGCCTAAGGTCATTGCCGACGTGGAAGGGGTCAGTGCTAGAGTTGTCAGAAAGATCAGAGGTAGATTAAAAACATGGGGTCAGCACTCACCTCCTAATAAAATGAGTGCCCTGGGGCCGACGCCCTTGATTCATCCTGCTGCCAGGATTGGTCTTCGGCATTTCCTAGAAGGTCAGCCATGGGCATATCAGAATGAGATGCTATACTACCTCTTCGACGACTGGAGCATCATCGTCGCTCTTTCCACTCTATCCAACGCTCTAAAGGTCATGAAAGTTAATCGAAAATGTCTTCAACGGGAGGCCTTGATACGCTCGCAGGAGTGTCGGAATTTATACTTTCTCGACGTCAGTCAGTTCACTCACGAAATGCTCGTGTTTCTGGATGAGAGTGCAGCCAACGATCATACGATGCATCGTAAACGTGGCTGGGCTCCCTATGACATATCGTCACGAGTCAAACGAAGCGAAAGATGGAGCATTCTACCGGCCTACTGCTCTGACGGCATTCTGGCCAGACATATACATCAGGGAGAGATTTCTGAAGCTTGCTTTGAATGGTTTCTGGCCAACGAGGTGCTTCCGAGATGCAGTCGCTTTCCAGGGCCTAAATCGGTGTTGATTCTCGACAACGCTTCTGTGCATCACACTCAGGTGAGTGACGTCGACGTCGAGCTGAGCCTCGCTAACTATCAGTAGGAAGTCAAAGATCTATGCCGTCGAGCCGATGTGGTCTTACAATATCTGCCACCCTACTCCCCTGACTTCAACCCCATTGAAGAGTTCTGTTCGGTGCTTAAGGCCTGGCTCAAAAGACATTACAAGCTGGCTGAAGACATAAGTTTTGAAGCCTATTTGCACATGGCGGTAGAAGCTTGTAGCAAAGGTCATATTGCAGCCGGTCACTTCAGGCATGCGGGCATAACAGTAAATATAGATACGGATTGATTTGTTTCCTTTTCAATACTTCGTACGCCTACTATTTTTGCTGGTATGGCAGGTACTTTCGAGTAAGTGTATACTTAATAAAATATATACTCTATATAATCCACGATCACCAAATATACTACTTTTCAAAAAAGTCAAACTCCTCGAGTTTCCTGCTCTGGAAGGCTTCGCATCTTCGCCGATTGCCTGCGTTTGTTTGCTGACTGTAGTTTAGTCATGACTAAATGGGATGAAGATTTATATATATGACTATTTGGTTTGTGGGGTGGTGGTTAGGCTTCTCCAGCGAATTGGTTGGTTGCAGGGCAAAATTTGCAGAGGGTGGACCCTCATCTGGCACAGGCACTAGAATATGAAATAGGGGTAACAAACGCTGCCAAATAACTTCCCACGATTATCTTGACAATCTCAACACTACTACGTAGTATCTCCGTAGGTAGGAAACAGTCTCCAGATACGATCACTATCACTCGGTGCATGGCTGGAACGCTAGAACCTCGTACAGTTGACCATGTCTACGATCTGGCCCGCGTCATTCCAGCAAAACAGCACCACACCTGCGATATTGAAACAGGCAATGAACAAGCAGCGCGCCTCGCACCGTCCGTTCATTGGCCTTTCGAGAACCGCGCGCAGCGCTTCTTAATGGCAGCGGCGAGGTCATAACGGTACATCAAGGATCGCATCGCGGTCCAATGCTTCAGCTACGGGATTCTATCAAAAGATTAGACGGAAGACCGAATAGCCAGTGGTTGACCATAGGTAGTGAGTTCCCTTTAAGCTGCACGTGGATCGTCGGGAACATCATGACTACATCCGGAAAACCCTCGAGACATTTGGCAGGCATAAACCATCAACACAAGCTTTCTTTATACTCCGCTGCCAAAATTTCTTGACAATGCCTCACTCCAAAAGCCAGCGAGAAGTCCTTAAGCAGAACGCGCAAAGTATGTCTACATCCTCGGTTGCTAATTACCTAGCAACATCAAAACTGACATCTTTACTTGCATCGCAGAGCATGGTTTAGGAGTCGATCCGCACCAGGTCACACTATGAGCTCCACACCGGGAGAAAGGCCAGTAACGTCAGACTCGGGAAACACAATGAATGGTGTCAAAGCGGGAGCAACCCAGCCCGAAGAAAGGAGTCAGTGGACCCACAGTCAGCAGTGGAATGGAGAGTGGAGGGGCCAATATGAAGTGAGAGGGGTCGTGCATGGGATGGAAAGGGGTTCAGTGGTTGCGTGTTGAGGAGGGGAACATATATGATGGATCCACAACTGCATGAGACGAGGCTTCAAGACTCAGTCGCTTGTTCGGTTTCTGTGTGGAAAAGGGGATGATGTCTATGGGACGACGAATTATAAGTATTGCATCGCCTTGTCTACTTTGCATTGTTTAGTCCTAGTCGCCCCTCCTTGTCCCTTCTCGTTCGTGTTTATTCTGCTCAAGAGTGATGCAATTTTCTTCTTCTACTTCTAAACACATTTCCGATGTGAATTCATATCTCCGTTTTCTGTGCAAGAACAACGATCGTCAGAGCGAGAGAAGGTTACGAATCGTACAGGATTTGTGTCTATAAATATTCGACTTCGAAAGGTCGTGACACGATTTTTCAAAGCCTCGAAAATTGCTACATTTCTTAGCATTTGCGAGTACAGATGCTGCGCAAACATTTCAGCTCAAGCAAGCGAATGCTGCTTCGAACGCCGCTTTACTTCTATGCTCTGTCTATGAAAAGCACTTCGTGGCTCAAGTATTGCATATCAAGCCTTCTGAACCAGTGTAAATCAATGGCCTCGACCTGGAAATGGTCAAACCGTAGCGTCATACTTGAGGTTGACGCAAGAAAATAGTGACGCCTAAGGCACAATATCAATTCTGAGGATCGTAGCCTTCGTTTCGAGGGAAAATCTATTTGTATTGCCAAAAGACTATGGTCACCCCGCGTTGAAACATCTATGTACAAAGCATAGTCCTAGAAATCTAATCTATTCACAATAGCACTACCTTTAATGAAAGAATGAAATAACAGAGACGACCGTAAGGGAAAGGGCGGTCCAAGAGATGGAGACGTCGGAAGGAGGAAAGGACAAAAGGACACAAGCCGATGGTTAGGCAATTGATCGCCAGTCTACCCTGCGACCCGAGCGCCGTTGCTTTGGGCTACTCAAGACCATTGATCTCATACCCGTCGTGCCCGAATCGGTAGTGCCATGGTGCACTTGGCGGGCATATCCAGTACAGCCATGTTAAAATGGACACAGACTTCAAAGTCTGCTCAGTTCTTGCGCCGTCAGAATCAGTCGGTCATTGTAATCGACAGCAACTCGCAGATGCTTATATTCGGCGTAAAGTCTGCCAAGGTAACTGAAGGCATACGGAGCCCTTCGATGGCGCTGGTAGGGTGTTATCAATCTTGCAATTTGTAAAAGCTCAGCGTCGGATTTCCGTTGGTGCAAGGGAACATGCCTAGACAAGCCTGGCTCGATTATCTTCCTCTCGGCTACACACTTTTTCTTGCTCTTGCGTCGTGGCGGTTCTGGTACCCCAGTCCTGACTGTGGGTACCGCACGATCCGCCAAGCGTACCCGTGCAATCTCCTCTTCTAGGGATCCTAGACCACTTGTATCTCCCAGCGATCCTCTCTCAATATGACCCTCGACGTTACGATTTATTCGCGCCGGCATGCTTTGGTGCCTGCGAATCCTCTCATTGGCCGAGAGTTCCCGTAATGGCAAAACTCTATCGAGTTTTGGCGGCGAGCTCACGAGCAAACCACTTTCACCACCTTCATCCTCGAAGTCCGGAAGGGCGCCTGAAGCTTCATGAGTCGCAGGGTCATCGGTCCCGAAATCTTCTGTAGCCTCATTTTCGACGTCCAATGAGGCGTCGACTTGTCCTAAATCTGCAAAGTTGGCGGCTTTGACTCCCTTAGGGGGCGAGGATGGGCGAGGCGTTGGTTCCGGCTGGTTGCGTTGGGGTAGATGTCGCGAGCTTCCCAGACCGTAGAACTCCCACGGGGGGATGATCGATTGTTCCCTGAGGTCTGACCTTGACGTCGCATTTACTGTCGTTGCCGCATGCTGGCTTCTATTGCGAGTATTGGGCGGACCCATTGTTGACTGACCGCCAATAGGTGGCGAATGTGAAGATAGGAATCGATTGGCGAAAGTACAAGCAGCCTCAACGTCCATGTCTGCCGCTGCACCGTCGTTGCTCGATAGGTTCGTGCTTGGGCCCTACAGTATGTGTGTCAGCAATATACAACTATCGAAACCCAAACTGTGTTCCTACCGAGTTTGTAGAATCTTCTTTCTCCACAAGAAGTCTGCAAAAATGTCGGAGCTGCCTCGAATGAGCGTCACAATGGACTATTTGCTCAGCGTGGGCAAGGAATTCGGCTTTGCAGCCGGGGAAGGCCTCTAGCTTGGGCTCAAACCACCGAGCTTGTAAGAAATACGGGTGCAGTAGATCGCAAACGCATGGCCGACGAAGATGATTCATGATGACCTCCCGTTTGAAATGGGCATATACCCAAGGCCTGCCGGATGAATACCTTGTGTTTTTGGTATTGGAGACTGTGGCTCCTCTCTTTGAGCGTTCACCATTATCCCGTTGCTTTTGGATACGGACGCGATCTGCAGTGCTCAATTCAGCGCTCGATGTGGTCATTGGTCTCTTGAATGTGAGACCTGCCACACCCTGCGCTTGCGGTGGCGTACGGTCACCCTTTGCCAGGCTCCTATTTTGGACTTCGTGCACCTTTCCCGTACTCAGGACCAACGAGGACTTCGAAACTTCGCCATTTTCGCGATCAAGTGCATGCGCGACAGTGAGATTGTCAGGCGCTACTTGTTCCCTCTGTTGTCTCGTGCTTAGCCAATTGGTACCACTCCGAGCCTCTACTTGAACCTGCCCACTCATGGGCTTGGCGCTAGCAGAATGTAGCGTCCCAGCTGCATTCTGGATCTGCTCAGGTCGTATATGCTCAGTATTTGAAGAATGTCTAAACGCCTCTGTGACAGGTAAAGTTATAGCCCTATTGTAACTGACATTGCTATCATATCTTCGGGACTTGTTCCTGTTGACTCTCTGAGCCCCCCGTAGTATGTGACGCTCTTTACCTTCTGTTCTCTTTTCTCTTTTTTGCATCTGCAAGCCTCTTTGACTCAGCTTGAAGCTCGCGGTCTCTTCTCTTTCCTTGCCAAAACATTTCCTGCGACAACAAGCAGCTCTCAATCCGCTTGAGCTGCTGACGGGTGCTTTGGATTACGTCCAGCCCAAACACTTCTTGGGGCTGTTGAACTATCCCGTCCTCGTCTAGTTTGCGGCGTTTCGTTCTTGGGATGAGCATATGTACTGCGTTATCTTGAATAAGACTATTCCATTTTCGGTTTTGAGTACGACGTGTAGGCGTGCTGCTGACGGTACGAATGGAGCGAGACTCGTTCTTGATTGGAGTAAATGTTGCTGGCAGAGGTGTGGGTATTCTGGCAGAAGAGTTGATGATCGTTGTACCATAGAACTGAGACCGTCCTCGAGGTAAGGACATTTCGGGAGTGTTGGTCGGGATCTTGAGCGCTTCGTTCGAGACGAAACCATTGTTCCCTTGCTGCAGCGCGAGGTCAGGGAAGACGGTAATGAACTCTGTACTTGCCCTTGTCTGGCTCGTATGTTCAGTCTCCCGCGAACCATTCCTATCACTGCCACATACAACAGGACTGGATCCCTCTAGATCAACTATCTCTAAGTGTCCGCTTGATCGCGGCTGTTCTTCGACACTAGGCAATATCTTTACGGCCCGATTTGGTAGTACTCTTATGGTTTTTGTTTTTTGAGGTTGTGGTTCGGGAAGCGTCCTGAGATCTGGAAAGGTAATACTTCCGCGTGAGAATCTTTCGACATTGCTGGTAGTAACGTTCACTTCTAGGGGTGTCGCGATGGCCGGGTCAATTGGATGATAAGTTTTTAACAGTTTCCTGAAGCAATTGAACATTAGCATTGTATGTTCTGAGACAGCTATAGCACGGAACTTGTTGACCTTCGTCTCTCGCTCGACCTTGAGGGGTTGAAACCTTTATCTTCAGCAGCCGACTCGGCAGACCTCTTTCTCCGAGTAGTATGAAGTTCTTGGGCAGATCCATGAGGTGGGCTGCTTCCTTGATTTGGTTTCGCAGGACTGATGCTCACTGAACGCGGTAAATTTATCGGACAAAAGCTAGGCATTTCTTCAATTGTGAGGTCAGCAATGTTCTTTTATGCGGATAGAACTTGCTCACTCAGGGGTACAATACGGTTGGCTGGATGTCAATGATGCCACTATCAAGAAATCACGAACACAGTCGAAGAATTTAAAGAAAAGTGTTAAACACAATCTTAGTAACAACGCGTCTTGCCTTCGCTTCAATCCGCCCTCATTACGAATTTCGAAATTTTCAACCGTCACATGAAGATCTCATTTCGCTTCACCTTTGCAAATCGACATCGAACTTCTTATTACGCAGAAACAATGACGCTACGTGTCACTGACTAGACTTTTACGAATGCATATCTTCATCGTGCTTTCACAGATCTGATAGACTGATACTCTTTGTTACGAATGTGTCAGAATTGATTAGAGCTAGTCAACGATCTGGCCTAGATCTGGCCCAGGTTTGATTCAGATATGACTCAGCACCTTTTTTCTTCCCTAGCATCTTCTAACCAGCTTCTATTGCCTTCTTGACAAACACACTTCTTTGTGTTACGAGTAGTCAACAGATTTCTATGACAAACACATTTCTTTGTGTCGCAAACATCTTTTGAATCAACATCTTTCTTGTGTTTCAACACGTCTTCTTTGAGACTAGCATCAATCTGAGTAACTACTATATAGAGCGTGTTCTTCTTGCCTTTTGTATCTTCTTTCTTCTGTATTCTTAAAGTCTTAGTTATAGCTATCTCTATAGATCAAACATTCTAGTCACGCATGCACTCTGATTAGTTTCTAAACACGATTTCAACATTACTTTAAGAATTTGTTAATCACATGATACTGATTTCTATATTTATTCAAATTCACTCGACTGACGATGAAACAAGTATAAAGAAATTCATGTATCTGATGATCGATGACATCGAAAGACAGAACAACATCAAGAGATCAATAAAATCAACAAGAACATATGATTGTGTGATTGCTAGAAAATCTATCGCTCAGTCAGTAGCATCAGTTCAAATCGATTAATAGAATCAACGATAAAGAATCTTCATTGATTGCTTGAGAATCACAAAAAATCTTCTCAAATCAGAAACACTCTTCTTTAAAGACTAAACACTTTAACAAATGATCTCACTATCTACTATCAAGCATCGTCATTCACTCGATCATCAAAATCTTTATCATGATTTAATTATCTGTAAATACTCAATTCGATTTCTTCAAGAGTAATCAAAGTCTCAATTTAATCATTTATCTTGAGTTATTTTCTCATCTATCAAAATTTCTTAGAACTGACTTTGTATGAAAACATCATCAATTCATGTCTCATTCTCAGACATTCAATGAATCTCTGAAAGTCTCTATTTTCTGAAATATCAAAAATGTAAAGCAGCTACAACACTGAGTTGAACAAAACTCAAAGATTTTTCTAGAAGATTTAAACAATCTTTGAACTCAATGAGATCTAAATGTAGAAGCTTGTGAGTTATTTGATAGAATACTCAGCGAACAAATATGAAAGACTCATTTCAAGAAAATTGATTAAGCAAAAGAATGATTGAATCTAAATTTTAAAAAGCTTCAAGATCAGATGATGAAATTACAACATCGACTGCAATTGATCAAAGAAGATACTTCTACTTTTTTCATCATGTTCAATTCATTTAAGCAATTTCAAAAGCTTTTGAATTCATCTTTATTTACTGATGAAACAGAATCTTTCTGAAATGATTAACAAGAAAAAATTCGTAACAAGCTAAAGATTAATGTCGATCATTTTGATACTGATAAAATCATACTGATTTATATTCACTTCAGAATTGATGAAAACGCAGTCAAAGCTATTTTAACTTGACATCAACATGATTCATTGAATCTTTATAAAATGATTAATGATTTGTTAAATGAACTTGCTCAGCTATATGATGATCTCAACAAAGAGACAAACTTTTGAAGAAAATATGTTAATCTCATTCAAGAAAAGAGCAAATTCAGCAACTTTTATTCAATATTTCAACATCTGTTTTTTTATTTAAAGTATCATAAAAAGCAATTGATCATTGATTTATAAGACAAGATAATTTATCATCTTCATGCAGCTTGAAGTAATCAGTTGATTCAGTCAAAATCTTTCAATGAAATTCATAATTATCTGATTCATTTGAACAATGAGCATCGAGTCATGAATGACATCAAAGAAAAGAAATTCTTGATCAAAGTCAGAAAGCAAGTCATCTTTGCTAAGAAATGAGATTCATTGAATCTTTATAGAAAGATCGAAGTCATTACATTCATTAATCATTCAAAGTCGCGCAACGTGATTTTAACTAACGTCAAAAACATTAATCTACAAGCTGAAATCTGTTTCATCTGTCATAAATCAAATCATACTTTTAAAGAGTGCTTTGATCAATTAAAAGTCAATGCATTAGAAAATGATGAATTTGATTGATTTACATTGAACTCTGAGTTTGATTCTGATTCAAAAAACTAGTTATTTCTTTCAAAGTTATTAAAGAAATAAAGATTATATTTTTATGCAGTCAAATTGAAGTTCTATTGAAAGAAAACTATTTTGAGAAGTCATTTCTGATTAATGCTTCTTTTATCTTTCAAAGCAATTCTTTCAGTCTTCGCTCTTTGATAAATAGTGATTTCGTCGTTTACATGCTGATACATGACAAGCTAGTTGATAAAGTATGTCAGAAACTTGAAATACAATTTATATCATTAGCAAAAAAGAAGTTAATACAAGACTATGATGAAAAGTTAGCTAAAAAGACTATTACTCATAAGATTTTACTCAATTTTACAATCAAAAGTTATAAGAAATTGACTATGTCAATGTTGATAACTGATATCAAGCATCATGAAGCTATATTGAGCAAATTCTGAATGAATAAAAATGAAATATTATTGAACATGAAACATGATACTATCGTATTTTCTGATCAATTAAATATTTCGATTTCGATTTTTTTGATCTCGTCAAATATAAAGCACTCAAGTTGATCGCGATCAACTTTAATCTCTTCAGCAACTCACAGCAAGATCTTTAAAATGCTTAAGCACTCAGTTTTATTCATTTAGAAAAAGTCATTCTTGATTCAAAACATAAACATCATCTTTTTTCAAGCATTAGTAAAATGAAAAAAGAAGAATCAAACAGAGATTTTTGCTATGTTCATCGAAAACATCGATAGAAAAATCATCTACAATACTCAATGCAAACTAGATGTTATAAACATCTTTTCAGTTGATGAAACAACTCAGAATCTAGAAGATATTAAAGTCAAACTATCATTGAAATATCAGAATTTTCTAGACATCTTTAATCAAGCTCAAGCAGACAAGCTATCATCTCATCATTTGTATGATCATAAGATAAAGCTTACTAGTGATGCAACATCATCTCATTGTCAAGCATATTAAATGTCTTTCTACAAGTTTCAGAAAATAAAGAAATATTTGAATGAAAATCTTTTCAAAAAATTTATAATTTCTAGCAAAGCTTTGTATTTCTCACTCATTCTGTTCACTCTAAAAGCAAATGAAGATCTACGATTCTGCATTGATTATTGAAAGCTCAATACTATTATCAAAAGAAATTACTATTTTCTATTGCTCATAAATGAGATGATCAACAAAATAGTTGATTGCAAGCATCTGATTCAATTAGATATCATTTCAACTTTCAACAAACTGCAAATGCATTCTGATAGTGAGAACTACACTATCTTTATCATCACTTTAAAAGTGTATAAATCAAAGATGTTATTTTTTGAACTTATCAATGATTTTGTCTCGTTTCAGCAGTATATGAATGATGTTTTTTGAAACTTTCTAAATGACTTTTGTCAAGTTTATCTGAATGACATTCTGATCTACAGCAAAACTCAATGAAAACATCAACAACATATCAAGATGATATTAAATCATTTACAAGAAGCTGATTTACAAGTAGATATTTGAAAGTGCAAATTCAACGTAAAAGAAACTGTTTTCTTAGAAGTCATAGTTTCAAAACAAGATCTTTGTATTAATTCTATCAAAGTGAAAGTTATAGTCAACTGAGCTACGTCAATCAATTTAAAAGAAGTTCAGAACTTTTTAAAATTCATTAACTTTTATTGTTGTTTCATTAAAAACTTCTTCAAGCTAGTCAAATCATTCATTCAGTTGACTAGAAAAAACACATCTTTTGTATGAAATGAAGTTTGTGTTCAAGCTTTTGATGATCTAAAGAAACAAGTCAGCTCAATCTCAGTACTACGACATTTCAATTTCAAACAACAGATTATTCTAGAAATCAATGCATCTGATTATGTCAAAGATGAAATTCTATCACAGTACAATGATGAGAAAGTTCTTTACTCAATAACTTTCTACAGCAAGAGCATGATCTTCGCTGAATGCAATTATCATATCTATGACAAGAAATTACTAATCATTATTCAATGTTTTGAACATTGAAGATCAGAGCTTGAATGCACTGAACTACTCATTCAGATATTTATTAATCATCAGACTTTGAAGATCTTCATGAAAAATAAACAGTTGACTTGACGTCAAGTCAATTATTTAAACATTCTATTTAAGTTCAACTTTCAAATTATATTTCAATCAGATAAAATAAACATTAAAGTCAATGCTTTAATCAGAATGTCTCTGATTGACGTTTCTGAATTAACTCAACATATTGAAGATCATTATCAGATCATTCTGATATTCAATAGAATAAATGTTTTAGCTATTGAATCTGAAGTTGATTTCTATCAGCAAGTAAAAGATGTCAACAAGACAAATGAGCTTTGCAATGAATATAAACAAGTTATAAGCGAAAACAAGCTCAAGCTACATAGCACTGAATTGAAGTACTGTGAAATCGTTAACGACGTTTCGTTCAGAAAAGATTTACTGTGAATTTCTGAGAAAATGCATACAAAATTACTAAAGAAAATTCATGATCAATCTTTCATCTTTCACTCTGACAATCAAAGAACTATGAATCTAGTTCAACGTTTTTACTATTGATCAGATCATTGAGCAATGATTAGACATTACATTCAAAACTATCATGTCTGTCAATGAAGTAAAACATTTAAAGATAGCATCAATGAACTTCTTCATTCTTTATCAATTTCACAGAAATGTTGAAAAGATATAACTATGAACTTCATCATTGAATTACTTCTATCGAAAGATTATAACGTCATTTGCATAATCATATGTTGATTCATCAAGAAACGTCACTATGTTTTCTGTCATTGAAAAGATGAAGACATTTCAGTCGAAGAAACAGTTTGAATCATGCTATGAAACGTTTATTGACTTCATGATTTATTTAATTCTATTGTTTCAAACAGAGACTTTCAATTCATATCAATCATGTGACAAGATCTTTGCAAGTGATTAAGAATCACAGCTAATTTATTAACAGTTTATCATTCTGAGATCAATGATTAATTGAAATGAGCTAATCAAGATGTTGAACGCGAATTAAGAATCTACTGCAATTACATGCAGAATGACTGAGTAAAATAATTATTAATGATAGAATTTAGCGAGAATTTCAATATCTTCTTGATCATCTCAATGACTTCATTCTACTTCAATAAAAGTTTTCACTCACGAATGAGTTTCGATTCAGATACGACTGACTACAAAACTACTTGTGAACGTCTTGAAGTTAAAAAAGCAGATGATATTGTCATTTGAATGAAAGAGCTTCTTATCTTCGATTGTCAATAATTGAAAAAGACGAAGCAGATCATCAAAGCTCAAATCAATAAACATAAATGAGACATTATTTATGAAGTAAATGACTGAGTTTGATTATTCTCTAGAAACATAAAAACAACTAAATCATGTAAGAATTTGAAAGATAAACAGCTAGAATCTTATCAAATCACTGTCAAAGTTGAAATCTTCTATCATCTTTGTTTATTGATAAGCATGAAGCAGCTGCATTTGATGTTCAGTTCAAAGCTATTACATTCTTGTCTCGATGACTTTTTATCAAAACAACATTCAGAATCATTTAAGTCTCTCACTATTAAAGACGATGAGCATTGAAAGATAGATGACATTTTGAACTTTAAATGCTATCAAGATTGAATACAATATTGATATATGAGAGTCAGAGCAAATATGTGCATGTAGATATATTGACTATCTAGTAGATATAGCATATATGATAGAGCATACAGATGAAGAAAGAAGTGAAAGAATGAATAAATACTTTTAGCGTCAAGTCACTTCAATCGAAGCAAAAATAACTAATCGTCGAGATATATGTATGAGCATACATATGTTCATACATATGTGCATACATATCTTGTTTTTAACACTTTCTCTTAGAAATTGAAGCTTCATGTGAAGCTATTCAGATCTTCTATGTATATCGTGCTCTTTTACTCGTCGACGTCATACTTGACGAGATATGTTACGATTCTAGCTACGCATCTATGTTGATAGCTATGTTGATTGTCACGATCCTAGCCTTGCCAGGCTCAAGCAAATCGCGCTAAATATCGAAATAAACAAAAGCGAGCAAAGAAACTACATTCATGAATTTTCGAAGAACATCGATCATTTGACGAAATCAGCTAAAACTGACTACAAGCTCATCAAGCTAGCATCAGTCAAAAACATCTGTTTAGTCGAGCTTCTAGCTCACAAGCTCTAATAGTCACTCATCAACAACTAATAGCTAGCTACAAGCGCTTGTATTTTTTGATGACAGTCATTTGCTCAAAAGACATCAATTGCTCAGAAGATATAATGCGCAATACATGTTCGCTTTTCGTACGTTTCTACATTCAAGATTCGTATGTAATCAAATAAATCATTTGATGAATTGATTATTTAAGTAGCTATTTAACCATCTATTTAAACATGAAGAGTGCTTGGTAGAATGCTTGATAGAGAAACATGAAGAGTGCTTGATAGAATGCTTGATAGAGAAACATGAAGAGCGCTTGGTAGAGAAACATGAAGGGTGCTTGATAGAATGCTTGGTAGGGAAACATGAAGAATGCTTGGTAGAGAAACATGAAGGGTGCTTGGTAGGAAAACATGAAGGGTGCTTGGTAGGGAAACATGAAGGGCGCTTGGTAGGGAAACATGAAGGGCGCTTGGTAGAGAGTCATGTAGAAAGCATTGTTTGAAGCACTGTTTGACGTGTTTTATGCGCTCGATCGACGCGTTTGATAGGAAGTAGAATGAAGAGTAGGTGAGCGAGTAGATGAGCGAGTAGATGAGCGAGTAGGTAGATGAAGAGTAGATGAGCGAGTAGATAGGCGAGTAGTGCTAAATCAGCTAAATCAGCTTGTAGCTGATCTATGTAGCATGTAAGCTAATCAACGATGCAAACTCAGCTGACAGCTAGCTTGTAGCAAACGTCTCATCTAGTAGCTAACATATGCGCCTCGAGCGCATTAGTATTGAATGAACTCTGCTCACTAGCTTACAAGCTACTCAAGCTCTTCGTTGAAACATCAATGAAAAGAATAATGTTACGAGCGTATCAAGACTGATTAAAGCTAATCAATGATCTAGTCGAGATCTGATCTAGATCTGATTCAGATTTGACTCAGATATGACTCAACACTCTTTTCTTTCATCAACATCTTGTTCATCTACATCATCTTCTTTTCGTGTTATAAACACATTTCTTTCGAATCTAGCGCAGTCTCTGAACATTACATAAATAGAAGCTTTTGTATCAATCTTCTTCTGTATTCTTAATATTCAGTTATAGCTATCTCTAAAGATCAAGCACTATCAACTCTGATCTTCATTGATTGTATCATTTAAACATGATTTTGACAATGTTAACAATGAACGGAATGTCTTTTGGATAGTGATAGCCATCGGCCAACCATCCACAGACTCCCTCAGGGCCCACGGGAGAGATTCCCGCAGGTCTTCAGATAACCTCCGTGGCGCGGGTTCCGCGGCGGGAGGTTAGCTAGCCCCTACCAGAGCCGGAGCCAGCGGCGACCCGAAGGCCCCGCTGTGACGGATAACTCGGCCCACGGATAGTGGTGAAGCGGATGTGAGACGGAGCGACTCTGCCCAGGAGTCGGGTTTGATGGCGGACGAGGCAAAGGGCTTCCGGCTGAGGGTCACGGCTAATGGGGCGCCCCAGGGGTTCCGGGAGTGAGCAAGCGCCCTGCATCCCGGGTTCCCTGGGACTAACGGTTCGTCGTTGACCTTTCGCCACGGCTCGGCGCCCGAGGTGACCACCGCCCAGGTGGTCGATTTGAATAGTGGACAAGGACAGAGGAGCCAACGGGGCGAGGGCATTCATCCAGGTTCCCGGCTGCCCTGGGGGTGCCTTGGAGTGAGCGCGAGCCCTGCATCCAGGTCCCTAGAACCTAAAGCGCCTCAGCCGACGAAGCAGCTGTAGCGAGCGGGATTGGCTTTTACCATTTGCTTCGTGACCCCTCTGTCTTATATATCCTACGACAGGATGTTTTATTCGATTTGGTGTGCAAAAGCCGAACGTAAAATAAAAAATTTGAAGAGTGGCGTTTTTGCGAAAATGGTCACTTGCACGTACAAAAGCCATGTCCGTTCGGCCGACAGACCTGGAACTTGGTCGTTTTCGCAAAGGGGGAGGTCAGAGGGGGGGGGGTGTCAGGGAGGGTCAAAGAGGGTTCAGGGGGGGGGGGGGTCAGAGAGGGTCAAAGGGGGGGGGGTGTAAAATAGGGTA